>Ga0207841_1000051_pt1 | contig 194436 bp, 217 predicted proteins | sample HigsolmetaGSP18D_FD_184846 | JGI IMG/M metagenome (GOLD analysis project Ga0207841, IMG submission 184846) | High solid enriched microbial communities from the Joint BioEnergy Institute, USA - SP1-8-D (SPAdes) | ecosystem: Engineered > Bioreactor > SSF (Solid state fermentation) > Aerobic >...
GGGGGGGGGGGGGGGGGGGGGGGGGAAGGGGAAGGAAATGGGCTCAACTCAGTCTCAAATCAAACAAGTTCTTGAGCTCTTCGATTTTCTTCAGCGCTTCAATCCTCATTTCCTCATTCTGATACTAACTAGCTAGGTAGCTAGCTATCTAGCTTCCAGCTACATGTAAAGTAAGTATCTAAGTATAGTTTCTAGAGAGCCATGCATGAAGAAGAGGAGGAAGGGGAATGAAATGAATAATAACTAATTTAATCAAGTTAGCAATCATATCATGAAGGGGTAGACAGAATAACCTTCTTGCAAACCTGTCAGAGAGGAGGATTTTTTTTATTTTCCAATGCTTCCCCGAGGTCTGGATTTACACCTTCCTAAAATAGAAGGTTGAATGGGCCGCCGCCTGGATATAAGTAGTAATGGGTGGGGGGCAATTTTGAGCCCGGCCTGTACATGACTCCGCTCCAGAAACGGTAGTATGCAGGTAGATGAGATGGCCCGGGTACTATACTCCCTAGGTAGTAGGTACCGATGTAGGTAGCGTACAGACTGATGGATGGAGTGGGATTTTATTGCCGACTTCTTCTCTACTTTTTTTTTTTTAACATATAGCTTCTCAGACGTCGAATTAGCTTTCTTTCCTCCTTTATACAGAATGATATGACCAATTTATGGTTCTACGTCTTTTTTTCCCTTTCCTGCTGTCTTTTTCTGGTAAGTACTTAGGTAGTTAGATCTCTCTCTCTCTCTCTGTGTGTTATTCTGTTAAGGACCCAGCCACAATGCACTAATACCAATAATGGTCGTGCTCTACTTCTTTTTCCCTCTCTGTTGGAATATGAGGTTGGGAACTTGCAAGACAAATAGGTACTATTGCCATTTGTCCAACACTTCTCTTGCATGGGGTCCTCACTTCCTGTCGTTAGTGTAGAAGTACAGGGAAGGTTCAGACAAGCATAGACGAGACAACAGTAGTGAAGAGAAGGACAAAAGGGAACGATCAATTATTAAACGAACTGAGATCCATACATAGAAATTTCAATGCTAAGTCATGCATCCTAATTTAATGAAGGTAGGCATAGCTGATGATTTTATGTGATCTAGCAACCACTCCAGTCATCGAGTCCTCATAAGAACCACCAAACCAAAAAAGAACGAAGACTTGGCCATCTTAATTAGGAAACTCGTGTACTTCTTTCCCTCCGTGAACTGTTAATGTTCCCTTCTTTATTAGATAAATGGTTTGTCATGTCTTCCAGAGTTAGTAGACTGCCTCCACGCAGTTAGTTGACATCAAAATTTCTGTGTCTATCAGCTCAGACCTCAGAAATGTGATTCTCTGCTGATCTGTCAGGATCGCCACAGAGCGTCTCTGCCAATCGCATAGTCATAGTACTGGGACAGCTGGTATGGCTATGTGACATTCTGTTGATAAGACCTGCGAGTCTCTTCTGAACGGTTGAGCCTCAAGGAAGGATAAATCAGAGTTTTGCATGCGGACAGATGTATCTGCTGGCACCGTAGCGAGGTGCTGATTCCTTTCCCCGGGAATGTCAGCAGGTCAGGTTCACAATGATGCCTAGTATCGGTGACTTGGAACCCCCCCCCCTCTCCCCCAAAGGAGTTCGTATTGAAAAGTGAGAAGGATCGTCACCGAAGTGACGAAATGGTATCGCACTGTTGCTCATGCCGATGTGACGTCAAGCCCAGCCTTGTAGTACTCGTTCCACGTGGAAGGTAAGCGTATCTCAAACGTTCGAGAGCGAGTGACAACGATCGCAGGATATTTCAAAGCATTGTCACCGGATCATGTATATTGTAGAGAGACTACCATACTGCACGTGGTCTGCAGTCTTCATGAATAGGGATGAATTCCAAGCGACGTCTTGAAGCCACTGTCGTCAAGTGCAAGTCCTGCCAAGTCCATACACCACATCGTACAATGTATCTGGCCTTGGATGGAGATATGAGATCGAGCGCCAACAAAGTTTCAATAATGGGTCATTTAGCGACTGCTGGACATGGTGAACTGGCATATGTACAGTACTCCAGCAAGGTCATCGGATCTGGATTTCCTGGGGAGAGGTCTGACGTTTGTTTTAAGCCAGTCCCATGGCGTCCCCGGATATGCATCCAAACGGAAGCCAAGGAAGTATAGTGGTGACTTTTGCGGGGAAGTCTCCCAAAGATAGGTACCTGTTGTAAGCAAAGCCCACTGTGGCTGAGTTTGGGCAGGTCTGCATGGGACCTAGCCGCTACTGGTGCGGTGCGCCTCCAGCCTTCGACATGAAAACGGCGACTGGCTCAAGGATGCATGATTCCGGTTTTAAAGATTATCATTAAAGGCTCGTGGGGGTAAATCAATGGATAAAAAGTATTGAGAATTTAGGTCGCCTACCGAATTACGTTCTGAAGGGCGAGCAAAGGAGATGGAAGAAGAGTCCTTGGCGTCATCAATGTAACATTCTTCTCGAGGAGGACCAGGGTATCTGGGCAAATTCGATTTCTCTTGAGTAAGAAAAATTCGCAGGAGGATGCCATGAACTCTGAATATTTTCGAGATTTGGTGTTACTACCATGAAGATAAAAGCTCGTGATAACTAGCCTCAGGACAAGACTCCACGGGAGTACTCTTTATCCGGGCTGTGTGAGAGGCTGCGGGGGAGACCAGCACAGTAAATTTGCATTGTTCCTCCAAGAGATTATTGATACCCCGCATTGCGATTCTCAAATTATTCGAATTAAGTGGAATTAGCGAGGTTGTCTGCAGCACGCAGCGGTGCAGAAAAAGCTATTCAGGAAGGATTACCCTCGTGCATTCTTGTTAAGATAGACAGTCAACAGTCTTCTGCGTCAACCTTTTTGCCGGCCGCCAGCAACACCTACTCCGTAATCCGACAGAACTTGCATGATGTCGACCCAACACTCAAGGTACTTAATGAATGTAGGCTATTGCCGAGAGAAAACGTGTGCATTGCCTTGTGGTGGTCAAAAACAATCTGCTCTGGTCATTTGATCTCTTGGTAAACCCAGCCGTCCTGCGTCAATATCAATTCCGGAACCTGGCTCTCATTAGAGAGACTCTCTCGTTATCCACTCAAGATCATCATCAGAGGTATGTAGTGTACCGTTGTCACGGAATCAGTTCTGAGACAAGGTACATAATTGCTACATATTCGTTGAAGATCAACCTGCATTAGCTGGAGGTGACGTTGAAGAAGGCTTGGAAAGACCTTGCCCCAAGACTGGAACTATGCATGTCCACGACTCAGCAGTAGTGATCTCCTTCCACATCACATTCGATACCTAGAGCATTCGTGGCGCATTGACAGAGGTGATGTGTGATATTTTGCTTGAAAGTACGACAGCTTCAATCCGACAATCCAAGTCCGGTTTTTTCAGTGTGGCTTCTGCCAGCGCTCTCGCTGACTTTGCACCATAGATGAGGGCCGTGGAAGCTAAGCGAGCAGAAATCAGCGCCCAGCAGAACAAACGTCTCTTCTGCATGCAGTAATCTGACTAGGAACACCATCTCATGCACACCGGCAGCTTGCTCGCTTCATGTAAACATATTGTTTGTCTCCGAGGCGGAATCCAGACCAGGGAGTACTCTGTAGCACGCACCAATTCGAAAAGCGCTTTCGTAGCTGGGAGCCATATGACCACAACCGTTGCTTGATATGGCTAACAACCAGGATGACTGAAATTTTAGCTGAGCTGGACTGTAGCGGCGGCAGGTAGGGACAGTCTCGCCTTACTCCGGATATTGTCATTATTTGCCAGGGGATTGGCTAGCACGGTCAGTAGGTCTTGGCGGCGAGCCGGGTTGTCGACCGGGTCCACGCGCTAATCGTCATTAGAGCTTCGGGGGAACGAACCGGTTTGCTTACCGTCCAAAAGGGTTATGCAATGGCAGAGTCAATTTCGAGACTTGTAGCCGTTGATGATTGACGTTGAAGACCAAGAGCTGGTTGGCTGAGCGTCTGGACAATCTGGAGCTCCGCCGAAAGCTTACCCACGTATTCCCAGCATCGACATGTGCGCAGCGCAGAAGCAAATATGGCAGGTACGGAGAAACTTTGAGAAAAAGAAAACATGTGACTGGTAACCGACTTTGACAACTTAGTAAAGAAGAAAAGAAAAAGAAAAGATGTCACTGGAAAAGAACGCAACGAAGGTGGGACAACGTCGGGACGCCGAACCCAGGTAGAACGAGCGGCCCCCAGGGCGGTAAGCGCGCTTTACGCGGGAAGGATGACATTGCGGCATGGGGCCGCTGGTGTGATTCCGGGGATTGACCAAGCGTTCGTTGAAGCAGGCGTTGATAGCTGAAAGCCTTGAATGTCCGGGGAAAAGGTTCCATGAGCTCTGGTGCTGTGGACCTGGACCCAGGACTTCGTCACACGGTTAACCCACTCTGGGGTCAGAGCGCTGGGTGGCGAGCCACTATGCCCTTGTAGGGAGAAACTCAGCTCTGCGTGGATCAGGAACTCCACGCTCGTAGTTCGGAATACCCGTCTCGGTTATGGCGGAGCTGCTCCCTCCGGGCATATCTGCCGTTTGTCTTCGGAGTAGACGGAGTAACACGAGACCATACAGATCAGCGCGGCGGGCCAAATTCTCCTGGTGACCCGGATAGGCATGAAGAGGCTCCTTTGGATTGATTTCCGATATTATTGAGCGAGAATCATAGTCCCAGGCGCACGGACATTTTTGAGATCTCTGCAACTCCGCTTGTCGATTTCATAATCATCTGAGGCCGAGACAGTGCGTTTCCCTTCTGACCCGGCTGTGTTCTCCCTGCCGGAGCCGTCTGAAAGGCCCATTGGAGCGGACATCGAATGAAGCTGCAAATTTTGCAGGATCATGTGGATGCTTCCATGTTACCCATTCGAGGCGCCGCATCGCGGGCTATTGTGGGGAATATGAGGAGCGTATCAGAGAAGGAGGCACGTGTCATGAAGAACGATTAGACAGGAAAAAAAGCTGTGTTGAAACATCTGACCACGGCAGTGGTGATGCTCTTCTAAGTAAGCGTCAAGATATAACTTCTCCGGATCGTGTGGGTAGGTCTCGATGATTCCTCCCATATGATCTGAGTTTGGAAGAACTCTGCTAATAACCATGAAGTCACAATTGCTGCTGTCGTTCATAGTCATTGTTCTCGTCGTCAGGTGGCTGCGGAGATGGCTTCCATTCTCCTCCTTACTAAGTTCGAAACATTCAACCGATGATCTCAAGCACATGACGCCCTACCCGGCCCAGCCGATCAAGGGCAGGAAAAGGTATCATGTTATGATGGACGTTCGGAAGCTTGACCAACGGAATTGGTTGACTATCGACAGGAACTATATGGAGGAGCATCAGGTCAGGAATGATCTGCTTGAGACGGAAAGGGAAAAAGTGATCCAGTGCCTTCCTGAATCACAGGAGGCTTGCAAAGAAGCGTTGGAGGAAGTTGTCACGTTCCTTTGCGAACGATACCCAAATATGTTCGAGAAGAAGGAACGCGAGGGTAAAGTGACGGTCTTCAACAAGAAGACTGGAGAAAGGTTCCATTTTGGAGATACAACAGACGAAATGGAGCCGCTTGAGATCGCAGTGCGGCTGACCATGGAGGACTTGAGCATCCTCATGAAAAACGAGAACGATGAATATTATCTGTATGCGACGGCCCACATATCCATTATCGAAATCGATGACTAATGATCATACAGAGCAGCAAGCGCAACTCTCTTCCCAGTAGGATGGTCAGTCGATCAACGGATAGGGTGGACAGTATCCCAATTGCATGGGCCTGTGCCGCTATGGCAGCAGCAGGTCGCGAACTCCGTCAGCAAGTATGGTGCTCTTCCCAGCAATGTTGAGGGCGGACTAATTCCTCGTAGGTTCCTGGCTCGCCTGACGCCTCACTCGCCGATGGAGCGTTCGAACTATTTTATAGAAGTCCGCAGGCCCAATGAGGATCTGTTTTCAACGCTATTCCGTCCGGACGGACTTTCAGAAGAAAACAATCAGCTGCGGCCACATGATATCATCATTCGCCGCGAAAGGCAGACATTTCGCAGACTGCCCCGGAGCGGCGCGCTGGTGTTCGGTGTCAAGACGACCCTTACCGCCCTGGACGAGCTCCCGACGCAGGAGCTGGAGAACCTGGCCAAGGAGATTGAGAGCTGGCCTGAAGATGTGGGGAAATACAAGGGGAGGGACATTTGGGGCGCAAAGGCACTGGAGTTCTGTAGACAACGGGCCGGGATGAGTGTGGGGCAGACAGTGGAAGTATGCTGATGGTCTCTGTATTATCCTGGGAAAAGCAAAGGGATCGGTGGCTCTCTGATGTGTTCTTTAGCAATTCTGGAGCATGTATCTGCGTTAATAATCATCTGCTTTTTGTTCCTTTTCAATGAGCAAAAATGGTCGAGAGGATCTGAAGATTCCATGCGATGGAGATGAGCCCAGGCCATCTCGCGTCGTCGGCGGAGAGAATCGCGCGCTGTACGCTTACCTAAGGCCGAAACGTGACTTCTTCCTGCCGTCGCAGGCAAAAGCTAAACATCCTATCACGGGACTGCTGAGTACAGAGATCCTCGACGACGGCGCTTAAAGACCGACCTCTCTCCGCCAGTCATTTCAGCCCTGTCCTCTGCGCCTGATACAAGCAGAGGCATCATCTCATTACCTAGCACCTTGATCCGGATCAAGGTCTCTTCCTTTTAACGGTGCTGGTCACCGACTTTCTTCTATTTTATGACTGCAGGGTCCTACATTCTGCAGACTGTGCTCTTTGAATTCCTTTACACCTCCATGCAAAGTTGAACTGCTGTCTCCTAACCAGAGCAAAGAAGCGCGCTATGGTTGGCTTTCCCCCATTCTCTTTCATGTCAAGTTCATATTCCCCATCTTCTTCTACACCGTCGAAGCGGTCGACTTCGACGAGCGCTGTCCTACTATCTCTCTTTCTCTTTCTCTCCTTCGTCCCATCCGGCTGTCATGCAATCCACCATATGAAACGAGCCCCAGTCCACTGGGTCAGCCAGCGTGATAATGCAGAGAGGCTGTTCAGAGTGACGAATCTCTGCAGCAACGACATCTACCCTGCCATCCTAACGCAGGCGGGGACGGGACCTGCGTTCGGTGGCTTCCTTCTGGGTCCTGGAAACTCGAGGAACTTCACCGTCAGCGCCAATTGGCAGGGGCGGATATGGGCGCGGACTAATTGCAGTTTCAATGCTGATGGAACGGGGCCAGCCGAGGAGGGGGGAATTGACGGTAGTGGAAAGGCCTGTTTGACAGGCGACTGCGGCGGGGTTGTGGATTGCAAGGGCACTGTCAGTTGACTTCTCTTGACCACCACTAAGCCATGGTGTGAAAGAAGCTCTACAGGGGCATCTTGACTGATATTGTGAACTATCCGTAGGGCCAAACCCCTGCGTCTCTCGCAGAGTTCACTTTAGAAACCGGCATGGGCATATCATTCTACGACATCTCCCTAGTCGACGGCTACAATCTCCCGATAGGTATTATATCGCTGCACACTGAATCCAGCGACCCAGCTCTGGCGAGTATCCCCCCCAACACCACGAATCCGATCTGCATCGGTAGTCCGAATCTCCTGGACCAGAGCGAAGAAGTGATGAACATGACCATTGGAGGCCAGACATACAACCTCCCCCTTGACCGTCGAGCATCTCTGCATCAGGTAGAACGGTGGTGTCCATGGCCCCTACAGTTGCAGCCCCCGTGGAAGCCCGGGGCCGGGGTCTACCCGTACCCCGACGACAACATTAAACGGCCGGCCTTCGATCCATGTCTCTCAGCGTGCTCGAAATACGGCAAGCCAAGCGACTGTTGTACTGGAAAATACGACAGCCCCACGACTTGCAAGCCGAGTCTGTACAGTCGAGCGGCGAAGACTATCTGTCCGGATGCGTATAGTTACGGTGCGCACATACAACCACCTCCCTTGAACCAATACAAAACCATGCAAAAAGCAAAAGCAATACTAACACAGGTATATGTAATATACAGCATTCGACGACCACACCTCCACCTTCACAATCAAATCCGGCGCCGGCTTCGAGGTGGTCTTCTGCCCGTACGGCCGCTCCACCACCATCCTCCAGACCGTGGCGGATCTGGGCTACACGGATCTCGCCGCGGCGCAACAGGTCACACTCACTTTCTCACAGCACAATGACCGCGAAGAGAAATTACTAACGAGACCTACAGCCTCTGCATGGATCCTAAGTGTGAGTTTGAAGTCCGGACGCAGCGTCCCCGTGGTACTCCTGGCATTTTTGATTTCCCCGCTGATGGGCGACATATCTACACTTCTCGCTCTCGCTTCTGGACCTTGAGTCGAGTAACCGGAAGCCCCACTTATAATCATAATCCGCAAAAATGTTGAAAACGGCGCAATGGTTCGGAGAGCAGACGTCCGTCCGTGTGAGAGGATAAGAGAAGCGAACTGATCCACGAGTCGACACTTGATGAACATGTATATATACATCGAGAAGAGAAGAGGGAGCGCCGGTTCGCTTCTTCTTCTCTGCACTGTATGTACAGTGTACACATACTGTCCTGTAAATAATAACTGAGAGCTCGCGCCCTATACGCCTTCCCCGGTACACCAGCGATAGTTTTAACTCAGTGGGTATCTAACTACTTCTTGTCTAGAGGAAGGAATCGTGCATCACATATCACATGTCTCTCACAAGATAATACATGAAACATAAAGAAATAGATAAATGAGTGCAGTACACTCTTCACGGAAGAAGCAGAAGTATGATCCTTTTCCCCTCAGATCTGATATCAACCAGCACTAGCACTGATATCTATCTATCTATCCATCTAACCTATATGTACGTACTGTACTGTACCTATAACTAAACCAAACCAAACAAAGAAAAAAAAGAAAAAAGAAAGAATCGAAATCTATCCACATGGAACCGGAACCGAAACTGGACCAGGACCAGGACGGTTCTGGGACGGGATTATTATGTATATATAGATGAAGAAGACACAGACGGAAAGCAAAGTGGTGGAAGAAAGGGGGGAGTGGTATGTCTATAGTTTTGCGCTCCGCGGGGGAGAAGAAACCGGATTGTCCTGTTTTAGCCGTACGACGCCCTATGTCGTAGTCAGCTAGGGTTCGTGACAGCTTCGAAGAGCAGAGTAGGGCAGAACAGAAGTGGACTCGTCCCGACAACCAGAACAAACTGGGATGCATGGATGGAATAGACGGATTCCGAACTCACCTCCTGCACACACGTCGCGATCAACACCCCCTCCTTGTTCCAGATCCGCTGCGTCACCAGACCCCTCCCTTCGCCGGCCCAGGGGCTGTCCATCTCCGTGAACAGCCACTCGTCGGCGCGGAACGCGCGCGGGTTGTGGAAGTAGATGGTGTGGTCCAGGGAGACCATCATCCCGATCTGCTTGTCTGAGTGTTCGTCATTGTTGCAGCGCTTCGACACGGCGGCAGCCAGGGCCTCAGTCCTCGTCTTCAGATCTTTTCCGCCGTTCTTGCTACTGTCGCTGCTGCTGCTCTTCAGCAGCATCTCCGCGGCCTCGCTCTCCTGCTCCGCAAGCTCCTTGACGTACCGCTTGATGGTGTCGTCGTCGAGGTCGGACGGGTTCTTGAGGGATTTCAGCGCGCTCTGGAGCGCCGCGGCCGAGGGGAAGCGCGGGATGTGGTGCACGCGCGAGACGGTGCCGATGAAGTAGCTGTCGGACATGTAGGCGAGGGCGGAGAGGTGCGCCTGGTGGCCGCCCGCGTCGGAGATCCTGCCCCGGGCGCGGATGAACTGGCGGACTTTTTTGTCTTCGGGGTTGGGGGAGTCGTCTGCCCAACGTCAGTCGGTCAACTGGATTTTACTTCGCGGGTCCCCGGAAAGCCAAAAGGAGCTTACGATTCAAAATCCCCGCCCGCCTTGACTCGAACGGCCCGCCGCCTCCACTCTCCGTCGCAGCATCATCATCCTCCTCCGGCAGCGGCACGTCCGGCATGGGCACCGCGTGCTCGAGCTTCTTCTTCCCGCCGCTGTCCTCCCGGCTGAAGCTCAGAGTGGTCGTGAAGATGGGCCGTCCGCGCTGCCGCGCCTGCACCGTGCGGGTCGCGAAGCTCTTGCCGTCGCGAACGCGCTCGACGTGGTAGAGGATGGGGATCTCCGAGTCGCCCGCCAGCACGAAGTAGCAGTGCATGCTGTGCACGGTGAAGTTGGCGGGGACGGTGCGCTGGGCGGCGGAGAGGGATTGGGCGATGGCGGCGCCGCCGTAGATGCCGCGCGCTCCCGGGGGGTGCCATAGGGGGCGGGTGTTGGTGAAGACGTCCTGTTGAGATTCTCGTCAGCGATGGCATACATAATTTAAAGACGGCCGGTCCATGCCGTTCACAGAATCGAACTCGACCGGAACAAACTCACCGGTCCAATGTCCAGAACAGGCGTCAGCTCCAGGACATTCTCAATCGGGGCCTTGGAGGGATCCAGCGGCGGCGGTTGAAAGAGCGTCACTTGCTTCGTCGCCATAGTTGGCAGTTGTACAGTAGTTAGGGAGAGCGGGGTTGAGAGGTACGATAGTCGTCAAGGCGTCGTTACACCCCCATCAAGGGACAGAAATCAAAATGTAGACGACCTGAGAACCCAGCCAGGAGAAGATATCATAGAAGGGAAAAAAGTGAAACCGCGAAAGAGATAAGGTCCATATCCACATGGGCCCGAAGGCAGCGCGGCTCCTCCGAGTCCGCGGTCGCTGGATCCGGCGTCACAGGTTGCTGGATTTGGAAGATGCCGAGGTACGCACGGTACGGCTTTGCGCTGGGCGTCTCGGCGCGGCCTCTAGGGCTCCCGGGCGAGATCGTGGCTCCAGAACGGCTCCACAAGCTTATCACTAATCACTAAACAGTTATCTTTTGACGGTTCATGTGAAGAGCCGAAAGGGATGACGTTTTCTTCCTGGTTATCCTATAAGCAATTCATAGGAAAATCGAACAGCCTTCCGGGTTCATATCGACTTGACATCATGCCAATTATTCCTATCTCTTTCCCATCTCATACGATATCTTTAATACTAAATCAGGTGTTCTTAATGCCCTATCCAAAGGTTGCTAAAAACGATGCAGGTCTGAATATAGAATTGGACGCCCCCGAACGCCATCGCAGAGCAAAACAATGACTCGACTCCCTTCTCCTACAAGGACCTATCTGAGCGTACTCCGTAAAGCATCCGAGCAAACTCCATGAGATTCCAACTGGCCCAAGAAACTTGAGAACAATCAACGCGGTATGGGGTATGGTTCGCCATTACTAATCCCCAGGGTCCGAAACCAAAGAAAATCATCCCGTTCGTCGTGGTCTCTCGATCTCAGCGCGCCTGGCGTCCCTTTCCCACGGCGAATGTAATTCTGCCGATGACCCCGGCGGGGGCACGACGACCGTCCGCCGCTCGTACGTGCTCTCCGGTAACGAGTTGTATCTGTCCCGCCCCGGGTTGACGGTCTCGGGGAGGTCGATGCGGAAGGTGCCCTGGATCAGCTCCGGGGTTGGCGCCCGGTCCGCGTCCTTGTTCATGAGCAGCTTGAGCAGCTGCCGCCGCTGCATCTCGTCCTCGGTGAGGAGGGCGGTGCCGTCATCGGGATATGAGGTCTGGGGCGGCTTCTGTCGCACTGCCAGGATCCTCGAGTACGTGAACAGGGCCACGATGCCGTAGATGATGATCGACGACGCTGACACGGCGATCACGACCACAGCGAGGCTAGAGGGGGGAAGGAGATTGCGACAGACGACGTTGAAAGCGACGTTGAAGAGACCGATCAGGCTGGATCCGAAGCACGGTCTGAAGTAGAGGGAGGGAGATGATATCAGCGATCTAGATACTGGTACAAGAATGGAACAACAGCGCGACTATCGGATACCTACAGGAAGACCGATTCCAGGAGGAAGTGCGCATGCAGACAGAAACACAGCATCACCGAGACCATGTATCCTATCGTGACGAAGATCGATGCGCAAACGATCAACGCCGTCGCGCTCACATGCGGCGTCTCCTGGCCGCGCTCGAGAGCCATAGGGAATATCAGGTAACTGTCGAGAAACCACCACCACAGTCAATCACAGGCGATGATACAAGCAAGTCCTGGACTCGGTTCAAGACGTACCCGGCTAGCAGAAACCACGAGGACAGGATCGCGAGCGCTTTCCAGTACCAGCGTATGCCATCGTTCTCCATGGGCGCATTCATATTCTGAGGCGTCCTTGGAATTTCCCGGTACTGAGAGTAGTCCATCTTTGTTTTCGTCTCTTTGTCACCGCATCGAGGAACTTTTGATCTGTGGATCACGACAGAGGAGGGCGAGGCCCGTGCTGGAGACTATGCTCAGCTATCTTATCCAATCTCTGAAACCACGAACTGCAATATATCCACAGAAAAGGGATAATGCGATGAAGCCGGCGATTTCCAATTTCGAGATTAGGCGACGAGGCTCCTCCAGGTGGGACAGGGCAGATCCGTAACGGATGGAGATAAGACCGGTTCACCGAAGCCAAGAAACAAAGAAGCACCCAAAACGAAGGACAAGTGTATCGCGGATGTAGTAGCTAAGCAGCGAACGGCGTTGAAACGATGATGCTGTAGGTAGTTATCAGCGTTGCGAGCGGGAAATGATAGCCATTGCAGAGCAAAAGAGAGAACGATACAAAAGGAGGGCGGGGGAGCGAGTAAATCTCACTCGCGGGAACTTCGGGCGCGCGACATCCAGTAAGACAAGGGCAGTCAAGTATTTTACCTGGAGGCCCAAGCTGGTCCTCTACTGGACGCGTAACACCCGGCGTCTGTCCAGGGTCAGGCGTTCAGCGAGTAGCACACCAGGGGTGTGAAGCGCCGGGCCTGGCCTCTCTTCTGTTCACCACCGATCCAATAATCAATCCTCGCTGGGACAACGGCCTTCTGGGACCCCGCTTCGGCCCTCGTTGGGTAACCATGCACGGGACGCGCAGTTGACGCCGACCGACGGGGGATACATAGAGTTGATCTACTGCGTACATGTACTGTACGGTACATGCGCTGCGCAGCAGGACCTGCTGCATAGCAAGACAAGACAAGACTCGTCCGGGAACAATAACCATACGGATCCTCGATAGCCGACGTTCTTGACTCTTGACCTCAACTCGACTCGTCGATCCCCTGCCCCTCCCTCCTTCTCTGGCCTCCAAGTGTGTGTGGCTGGCACTGAACAGGCCCAAGCGGGCGGGCGCATATCTGGCGTCCGCAGTACTGAGAGCTGTGAGCACAGAGAACTGCGCACGATTGCATCAATAATAAACCCGGGGCTGCTTTTTGGTCGCTGCACGCTTAAAACTGAGGCGCATGGGTTAATAGGCGATGGTCACTGCGCAGGTGGCTTGGTCTGCTTGGGCCAGGAGGTGGTCAATTCATTATCGATCAATCAGACCGCTCGCTTCGATCCTGGGAACACCTCAGGGCGGAGGGGTTGGTCAAAAATAACAACAGACGCATGAATTGGAGCACAGAGCACAAGGCAGAAAGGGGGAAAAAAGCTTAAGGTCAGGAACAAGAGCATTCAGTTGCTAACTTTGGAGTTTTGAACTCGATCCAGCTGTGGCATGGGAAGTGGTAGGTAGTAGGTACCTATCTCCAACTGACCTGACGGTCCACGGAGAGTGTTCCCCGTATGCTTGCTGGTTCTAACCGGCACAGGAACCAACGGAAATCACATCATGCTGCGTACGCCGTTTTATTATCATTCGGACGGAGAGACCTGCCCATCTTCTTCTGCCGGTGCTCTTCAGGGTGTCAAGGATCGCCCACGCAGTATCCGAACCGCGGCGCAGTGCGGCACGACCCGCAGCGTCCTTTGAGTGCTGTGGGTCCCCAGCGCGGGGCTTGGAGAGTACTGTACATACTAGGAACTATATGAACTATGAAACAGGCATCACATGGAGTGGACATACAGCTCCCAGAAATAAACCAGAATGTCATCTGGTGAACAATGTGGTGTGGTTTATACTACTCAGGTGTACATACTGAACTACTCCATACCTCATGAGCACCTACCTAGATACGGAGTACGCATGGACAGGCTGTTACACAAGGCCCATATACTGTACATCATACAGCTCTGTTCGCTTTCTCTTGCTAATAAGGACGTCCGAATTGAACATGTTGTGCTCGACTATCGCCGTCTCATGTACCGATTGTTAATTCACGCCAACATCTCCGTATCAAGTGTATGCCATTAGGTCTTTATTTTCCTATCAAAGAACGCCTATCTCATCCTCTATCTGCATAAATCATTACTACTATTTATCAGCTAAACACCGAAAGCCCATGTCTAAGTTAATGCACCAAGATTTTCCTTTTTTTTTCCCTTTTGCCCAACTTTTTTTTTGTAACCTGAACGCTATGCAACCATGTATCGTCAAGTCGTCGCCGTCGTCTCTGTGACGTTGTAAACAACTCGTCGTGGCTTGGAATCAGCTCTGTTAAAAACACGACGCGGAAGGGGTATCTGTGATGGGATCTGAAAAGAAAAAAACGAAAACCGAATCGAGCTGGCCAGCGCCTTCAGAGAAACTTTCCTGTTTTCTTTTCTCTTCTTCTCATTCTTTTTGATGAATCCTTTTGTTCTTTTTTTTTTTTGCAATTCCTCTTTTTCTCTCCTTTTATCCTTTCCAAAGTCTGCAGACCGCCGTCGAAGATGAGTCCTTTGCAAGCTCATTCGAACCTACGCGTTAATCTGCTTTTCAATATCGTTATCAGAGGGCGTGGAAGCCGGGGCAGAAGCTTCTGCGTTCGGCTGAGCAGTCGACGTAGGAGCTTTCTCGATGTCACGGCGGGCGTCATCCAGGGCATCTTGCTCCTGCTGCCGCCGCTCGGCCTCCTTCAGTTGCTGCAGATACTGGCAGAACTGGCTGTTCGCCCTGATACGGTCACCATATCGGATGAACACAAATGGGACGATCGACAAACCCAGACTCAAGAACGCCATCAGACTGCATGCCCAGTGCACACCGAGGTTGTTAAACATCGGCTTCGCCGCAAGAGGGAGGACCGCGCCGAAGATGCTGCGGCAGCAGCTAGCGGCTGACTGGGCGCTCGCAGCGAACGTCTCATACGCGTCGGCGAGGTAGTTGATCATGGCCATGAAAATCAACATGTAACCTATTCCGAAGATGATCCCCGACACCATGGGAACAGCCCAGTGGATGTTTGGGGAAGCAGTCCAGCCTATCCAGAAGAGGGAGACAACGTACAGTGGTCCTCCGACGCACGCCAATGGAAGACGACGGTATTCTTCGATCTCCGACCATTTCGCCCCTCTGGCTTTTGCCTTGGCAAGGAACGAGTCGTACCAGAGAAATATACCACACGCAATGAAAGCGCCAACCCCAACTGGGTTCTGCTGTCAGAACAGGTCCGATGCGGGGTGCATAGAGTTGTAACTTACTCGGCAAGAAACACAAACCAGCGACTCCGGTACTCATTCCGTAGATTCCTACCACGAAAATGGTTAGTATCGGTGAGGCGCAGTTACAGAAGCAATCTTCACTCACCTTGAAAAATTATCGGGTATGCCTGAAAGTAAAGATAGAAGATGGCATAAGCCACAGAAAGATACAAGCATGTGAAGGAGACAATCGATTCATAGATCATCATTCGCACGGGTCTCGTCAGCGTCACCTTAAGAGCCTGCTTCAAATCTCGGTTCTCGAGATCCAAGGGAGCAACTATGCTATTGTTCCCGGTCTCTATGCGAAGCATTTTGGCTCTGCGCTGCAAAATCACAGGTGCGTAGGTTTCGGGTATGAACACTAACAGCGGAAGCGTGATACCACCGCAGATCAGTCCGATCCAGAAACTCCATCGCCAGCTGACGACCGAAACGAAGCCCGAAACCCAGGGTCCAACGATTGGTCCAAAGGTCGTGCACTGATTGGTCAGAGGAATTCTTCAACAATAGACTCGGCGGGAACACTCACAGCCATGAAGTAGGCCATGGTCCGGCCTCTCTTGGTGGGGTCATTGTGGACGTCAGCATATAAACCACCCACAATGGCAATTGGGGCGGATGCCATGATTCCATTGAACAGCCTGAAAATAAGAAACGACGTGAACGTCCGCGCCACCGCGCACGCCAAGGTGAAGATGTTAAACAGTATGAATGTGATGAGCAGCGGTCTCTTGCGCCCATAGAACTCGGATAGCGGGCCCCAGAACAAGGGACCGACGACGTAACCGACGAGAAACAGTGATATTGGCAGTACCAGGTCTTCTTGGTTCGTGATGTTGAAGTCCTCGGCAATGTACGAGATTGCGCCGCTTGGAAGCGAAGAGCCGATCGTGCTGTTCAAGACTTGCATCATCCCGGTCGTAAGGACGTAGAATTTCATTTTCTACAGCATATTACCATTCGTCTTAGCTTCACAAATCATGTACTTATTTGACCATGAGCTCACGGCCGGGTTGGAAGCAGGTACCTCACTCCAATTCACGGGATTGCTGGGATCATCAGGGCCGAAAGAGACAACCGTCTTGGACGCCACACGGCGGAATCTGACTGTGGATGGGTTGTCATATCTCGCTTGGATAGCTTCGTGGGCAATGTCGTCCTCTTGACCCTGAAGAGTGTGCTGTGAGTCATTCGGCAAAGCCATTGTTGCTATGCACAAGCGTCAGCTACAAACGGACCATCTTTCGATATATAGATTGGGGAGCGAAAGCACAAACCTGATGCACACGCTCTCGTTTGGCGCTCTTCTCCCGCAGATGTATCGTTTGACATGGTGGCGTCTGCTACCCCATCAGCACAGCTACTTTTCCTGTTGGGAAATATATAAATAAGAGCTCGAGAAAATCCTCAGGCAAGAAGACCGATAAGGGGGTCCCGCCTTGTCAGAAGTACTGCTGCGGATGCATGCCCGATCAGCAACGCAGTGGGTCTCCGCAGGCCCACGTTCTGTTAGCGCCCTTTCTGGGCCTACAGACTCGAGAGATGATTCTACCCCGGGAAAAGTGTTCGTGAACAGGACGGGGGCGATCGAGTTATGGTCGGTCCCAGTCGCGTGCCGCTCGGATAAGACGGCTCGTCTGCCCTGAGGAAGAAGTCACGAGTGATTCACTGGGAGCGTGATGGCACCTGCAACGAGAGTCCAGACGTGGCTTTTCGGCCATGATGGGCGTGATTTGTCAATCGCCGCCCCGCGTCTCCAGCGACCTGCTCCAAAAAGCAGCATCAGAGTCATGTCGGGGAGAAGAGCGGTTGTGGCGGTGTACCTGCCGGACAGGCACCGGCGGGGACCCGGGCGGCATCCGATCGTACCCTGCCGATTGGCTTATCTAAAGATGCAATTGCCGAAGCGTCAAATTTTTCCGCGACGTTGAACCGTGATGTCCAATGGGCATCGGAAAACGGGAGCTTCCGTGCAGTCTTTTCTCCATACTCAGTTAGCCTTTCTTCTCCGGACCGCATATGAAGCATGCTGAGAAAGTGCTTGGGCAGCACTGTCGGCGCGTCTCCGGAGGCCGTCCGTGAAGTGGACAGAACGAGCCCTACGGGGCGCTTGGTTCTTTATTAAAAGAGGTCGCATTAATATAGGCTGCTGGTCTACATCAACCTCCTTGATACAACCGGCAGGGTCGTACAAACCACCATGCCATCCTCGCGATACAGCGATGACTGCGAGGTACTCCGCGCTCTGGCCCGAGTGTGATCAACCCTATCTCGGAACCTTCGAGAACGGCCGGTTTCTCGCACAGACGCCCGAGACACAGGCGGTCAGGAAAGCCCATGCACACTCGGTCCAGAACGCAATCTTCAAGGTCGAAGCGCTACTGATTTTGAGGGAGTCAGGCGGTATGAGAAGCCTACTGCATATGACCATTCGATCGCTTCCCTTTTCCAATTGGAAGTTCGATTGTTTGTACGTAAACAATAGTCTGCCGTTAGATACCAAGGACCATGTGAGCATTGATCCCAGTAGGTAGGTCGAAAACTGATCAACGCCAACTGCTTGGGAATCTTGTAGTCTGTACTGTAATCCGTACACATTATTTCTCTGGAAACAGAGAAGTTTCTCCACAAAGATGCTCGTCTCCCTTTCTTCCTCACCTGTGCCGCTTGTATGTAGAACGCTGGAGCTGTCGCTATAATATGCAAGACCCTTTCCAGAATCTGAAGAGGAAGACAGAACGCTGTGATCTGCAGAGCTAGACAGCTAGTGCTTGTAGATATCCGAGTCACTGGTGCGGAAGTTAGTGCCGTCATGCAGGGGTGGAGAAGAAAGAAAATAGAAACGTACAAGTCACCAAACCGATCTCTTCCCTCTGCTGCAGCATCCACCCAGACGCTCACACTCCTTGCTGATACGGGAAAGACACCGTACCCTCGGCCGTCGATCACAACGGTCTCTTTGCTCCACCCCAGAATGTCCGTCCAGTGCTCTCCGGCGTGTTTCCTGCCAACGAACATGCGTTTCTTGGACGCGGAGCTGTTGCTGAGAACGCACGCAAGACCGGAAGGATGCCGCTTGTTGCCGTAGCGGACGAAGCCTAGGTACGCGAGTTAGAAAAATCTGAAATAAGTGTCTTCTTTGGATGAGAAATGGCAAAGGCAGGCAGGACCGACCGATGCAATTTCTCTTGTCGAAATAGTCCCTCTGCACTCCGTAGGCATAAAGCTTCCGCGCAAGAGCCAGATGAGGTAGCTTTCCGCCGCAGGATGGTGTCAGAGGCTTCTTGACACCTTCTCTAATTCCGTAGAGATCACCGTAGAAGATGCAAGGATGGCCTTCACTGCGCAGGAGGATTAAAGCATACGCGAGTGGCTTGAAATATGACGCAATCGGGGCCTTTTACAAAAAGGAAGTGTTAGCAGGTTCGGAAAAGACAAAGATCATGCTTTCAGGGAGATGGTTACCTCCAGAGATTGACCCGGTTGCTGAATACAAGTTAGCCAAATGATTCTTGGACAAAAGGTTTTAATCAGACTTACAGTATCGTGGTTTGCTACAAACGTCTAAAAAGATCAGTACTTATCGACATGACAACCGGCATAGTCAGAACGTACCACTGCATGTTGAGGCTTATATTTCACCAGAGTGTCATCGAAGATTTTCCTGAGGTCCGCTCCTTCCGTTCGAGAGAAGTTGGAGAATCGATAGACAAGAGGCACATCAAATAGGGCCACCTTGTGGTCCATCTTTTGTAGGTAGTCAAGGAGTTCTCCTGGAACTCCCCTCCAATACTCTGCAACGACGAACCAATGGGGCCCGAACGTTTGTCTTAAATGGTCAACGAACTGCTTCTGGAAGGATAATGAGTAGTGTTTGACGGCATCCAGGCGCATGCCGCTCAGAGGGAGCTCTTTCCCAATCCATTCACCCCAGTTCATAACATCTTGCCTGACTTCCGGGTTCGAGTAGTCCAAGTCACCGAACATCAGATAGTCGTAGTTGCCGTTTTCTTTGCTGACATCGGTCGCCCAGCCCTTGTTTGGCCCAACGACCTTGTAAATTGCATTCTTGTTGTCAATGGCATTGTAATCAATGCCGCTAAAATGATGCCAGTGGTACTTCATGGAGCTATACTTTTTTCCACGTCCAGGGAAGTCGTAGCCTACCCATGCCTCGATTTCCTCTGGACTAGAGACTTCGACATTCCGATCTGGTATCGAACAATGTTAGCCGCCTAAGAAGGTTCGCACTAAGGGTCGGAAACACATGCGACCTGCCTTTCGGGTCTACTTTGACGGCCAGAAACCTTTCAGTGTAATCCGCAGCTGCCTTGTGATTGAGAACCGCATCCCAGATGACGCCAATACCGAGATTTTGAGCGGTCCGTGTGAGTTCTAGGAGCTCCTCCTTGGTTCCCCATTTCGTCGCTCTGGACCCCTTCTGATCGAATTCGCCCAAGTCATATAGATCGTAGATGTCGTAGCCATTTCCCGACGGACTCATGGCTTTACATCCCGGAGGGATCCACATGCTGTCGACGCCGATTTCCTTCAGGCTCGGTAATACGCTCTTAAGGCGCTGCCAGTGCCTCTGGTCGTCCGGGACGTGCCATTCAAACGCCTGCATCATAAGAGCGTTGTCCGGAGCGTCCCATGTTGGCAACTGATCAAGATGCTCAGCCTCGGCTGTCCAAAGTGGATTATCAGCAAACAAGCCATCCTTCGAGTGGGTTGCCCATCATCTACTAAAACAGACAGTGGAAAATGTGAACGGTCACGGACCTTCGATTTCCCGCCATTTCTGTTTTTCCCGGCCAAAGCAGCAGAGGAGGGACTTCATGTTGAAGTTGGATCCAAATACAGTTGCAATGATAAAAAAATAAGAACGGCAAACACAGCAACCAGAAGCGTTATTTATCCTTACAAAGATGGCTGCAGACTATTTGAAGGGGAAATGGGTCAGATCGGACGAGCTTGGCAGCAAGCTGGGGAGCCCCATATCTTTAGCACAAGACATGCATTAGATAGAAACAGGAACCAGGAATAGCATCGAACGGCCACTAAAGTTCTCCATTCGAGCGAGTAAGGCGAGACAGAGCTGTTATCGACTTTCCTTACTGCTAGGCGTCGATCGTATGAGGTCGCCTATTCACTTTTCATCAATGTAAGCAAGACAAGCAGCCGTTCAGGAAAAGAAACAGAGCTGTTATCAAAGCGGGAGCCTTAATTTGGGTAGCGAAGCACGGACCCGATGGGGATGACATTTTGTGGAGAATTTCCCTCAGCCTTATTGGCTCTTGTGTTGTCGCCTGGATACCTGTTCTAAACTTAGGATAAATGTACGGCCATTAGGATTATTATTACCAGGTCAGACAGCTGTGCTCAGATGAGTTTCTGCTAGAACACCATACCTGTATGACCGCGGTCACCGTCGAGCTGACTCGAATAAGGACTCTAAAAATATTCCTATGTTGCCTCCTGGCCAATGAACGCTGGTCGCCCTGCGGAGTTGCTTCTCCTGGATCCGAGGGCTTGGCATCAAGGGCTCGCGAGGGGTACGACGCGATTGGCGCTATGCTTTGCCACGTCGCTGTTACGTCTCCTGCTAGCGACAGGTGCACGCAGGGGTCTTGCTGCAAGGAACGGAACACTGGGTTGTTCATCCTGACGTATACAACCTGTTCTGAGATCACCTGAGGAAACCCTAGAAGATGTAAGAACACCGCAATTCTCTTGGTGCGTCTGAACGCTCGCAGATCCTTCAATTCAAGCAACCTATCCTACACAATCCTGCCAATAGAAATACCGATAGACACCCGAACGCCAGGCCATGATGATCCAAAATACATCTCTCTACTTTCCATGAAACTCCACTGAAGAGGATGTTACTGGTCGATCTACCTGTCGTCAACGCGACCTTTCGCAGATGCATAACTTGCATCTGCAACCACCAGCTCTTCCATTAATGCATCCAAATTCTGCGCCGATGAGAACTTTTTACCCGGAGTGTCACGGTTATCAGCAATCAGCACGGTCATCAATGAGAGATTCTGCACTCATGCAAGTAGACATACTGGTTCATCACTGGCCGTATTCTCCGCGGAGGGTGATTGAAAGCCCAAATGACGAGGCCACTCTCCCACTATGCGGATCTTGGTTGTTGAACCAGTACTTCCCGCGCTGTCAAGGGTAGAGCTTTTTGTTTTCGATTTCTTGTCTTCTTCATCCTTGTCACCCGTGGTCCACCGTTGCTGTGTTCATGAGATTTGTGTCTTCCAACAAGGGGAGCTTCAGTCTCAGTGGCAGTTCTGCAATGAAAGTCAGATGGTCCGGCGGTATATAGCCGCTTCTCTGATACGGAGTTAATATGATGTCCCAGACCTTTTGAAATCGAGACTCGGGAAGAATTAACCTCATCATCAGAGCTTGCATCAAGGGCAGGACGGTCCTTGGTGGCCATTGTCAGCTTCATTTCTCCTGGTGACGACTTCTTCTGCCTCTCCTCTCTTTGCAGATCAGCAACGGTGACGACAGGCATGATGAGGAAAAGCTGAAGGCAACATCCCTACAAAAACCGTTGAAAGACGAAGATATCTTCTTAAAGCGATGAAGGATAGGGAATCTTGCAAGATAACAATAGCAGCGATGGAATTGAGAGAATATCAACTAACAGCTAAAACGAATGATTAGGATTTTCGGACGAGGTTCAAGACCGATCAAGGGACCGGCTGGATGCAGATGAAGGAGGTGCAGGCCATGCTCTTTCTTACGAGGCTGCTCTTTCCCTGCGGAGCAGGACAGCATCTTGGTCTCGCAGCAGGATCCATGTCGCCGTCCATCCATCATCTTGACCCATCAAACAAGCAGCAGATGGAGCACCACGGTCCGCTGCCTGAAAGCGACTGTCCACAGACCCGTGATGGCACGCTCGGGAACCCGGTCGTCGGCGTTAGCGGCGTATCTCCGGGCCCGGGCGAGCCGCACCCGGGCGGCCCCGTCTGCCCGGCGTCCGGCTCCCGATTGGACGCGAAAAGTTTTCGGGTGTGCTGCCAGCCTCCGTCTCCCGGCGCCCATCCCTTTCACCTCCCATCATCCACTCTTACTCCTCGCAATTGCCTTCCCTTCCACACTCCACTCCTCCGCTAGAGCCTCTCCCAGAGCCTCTCGAGTCGAGCAAGATGGCTGCCAACGCTAAGACCCAGGAACAGAAGCTGAGCGGCTTCCAGCTGTACTCCAGATTCGCCTTCGCTGGCGCTGTCTGCTGTTCAGTGACCCACGGAGCCCTCACGCCCGTCGATGTGTAAGTCGCAAGCATGGACCCCTCCTTCCCCTCCGAGCCTTGAATTGGCCCGTTCTCGTTCCTGCAGCGATATGTTTTCGTTTGCCTGCTGCCGCGTAACCACAGTATGACAATTGTTTGATCTTCGATGCTGACATTCTTTATGCGTACAGCGTCAAGACTAGAATTCAGCTTGATCCCGTGACCTACAACAAGGGTCTGTTCGGTGGCTTCCGCCAGGTCATCCAGAATGAGGGTGCTGCTGCTCTGCTCACCGGTTTCGGCCCAACTGCCGCCGGTTACTTCCTCCAGGGTGCCTTGAAGTTCGGTGGCTACGAGTTCTTCAAGCAGCAGTTCATCAACCAGCTTGGCTACGAGACCGCCTCCAACAACCGCACTGCCGTCTACCTTGCTTCGTCCGCTCTGGCTGAGTTCTTCGCCGATATCGCCCTGTGCCCTCTGGAGGCCACTCGTATCCGTCTCGTCTCTGAGCCCACCTTTGCCAGCGGTCTGCTGACCGGATTCACCAAGATCCTCAAGAATGAGGGCATTGGTGCTTTCTACTCTGGTTTCGGTCCTATCCTCTTCAAGCAGTAAGTCTGGTCTCTGCTTGGTGTTGCGCGGGCAGAAGAAGTAATGTCTATTCAGGGTCCCGTACACCATGGCCAAGTTCGTCGTCTACGAGAGGGTCGCTGAGGCTATCTACCGCACTGTTGACAAGAACTCTCTCTCTGACGGTGCCAAGACTGGCATCAACCTTGGCTCTGGTCTCATTGCCGGTTTCGCTGCTGCTATCGTCTCTCAGCCCGCTGACACCATGCTGAGCAAGATCAACAAGACTAAGGGTCAGCCTGGTGAGAGCACCGTCAGTCGTCTGGTCAAGATCGGCAAGGAGCTCGGCTTCCGTGGCAGCTTCGCTGGTATTGGTGCTCGTCTCTTCATGGTTGGTACTCTGACTGCTGGTCAGTTCGCCATCTACGGAGGTAAGTTTTCACTCATTTCCCATAGATCCTCTCTGGCAGAATAGAGAGCTGACTTCGTCCTCAGACATCAAGCGTATTCTCGGTGCCACCGGTGGTGTTGAGATCGCCAAATAAATGCAATTCTCATGAACGATTTTTCACATGTGTACAATAGCCCTGTACACGATGATTTAGTCGTTTCTCCATATAGAGATACGCTATCATAGACTTCTTTCATCAACGAACCAGCACTTTTTTTCCGAGGGCGGCATGTACTATTTGGGTTGCTGCTTTGGGAATTCCGTCACGTTTTCATCTCTCGCCTTGGCCCATGGCAACGGCATTGAGGGGTGAAAAAAGCATGCACAGGTTGTCCTTTTTTCAATCATCGTTCCTGCTTCATGTAGATTCCGCGCGATAGAGTATATCCATGCCAGTTTTCGTTTGTCTTATGCATTTGTTTCCGGTTTTGTATATCCCCCGGATCTACTTGGTACAATCCATGTAAGATTGACGAGAGTGGCGGGCGATCAGCGAATACTGTTGGATGACCTGCCTGCTTAACATCATAGATGTACGTGTATACAAAAAATACCACTGTACAATCCAAGTCAAATTAAATGGATGGATACAGCTGGCCTGAAATCCTTATTTCTGGATGAAATTAATGACCTTAACTGGTCCATAATAATAATATTCCCGAGCAGTGCCTTTTTTGCCGTGATGATTGAAGCAGTCTCGACTCGATATGCACTAAGTTTTTCTATAAACATAGATACATAGGTCCATCAATATCAGAAAAAAAAGGTCATTGAATCTCTGATTAAATACTAGGCAGTCCTGAAATGAGGATTGATTTTCACTCCACTTTGCGGTTCTATATTGGTTCCTTATGCATCTATCCATTCCCGAGGACCCTTTCGTCGTGACGCAGCAGACCCATATATATGTATATATATATATATATATATATATGCAACCAGTCTCATCACTCGTCATCATCACCATATAATGAAAAACAGAATTGACATAGATACAGACACAGAAGATAAGCGTGAACAAAGATAATCATATCTATATCTCCAACCAGAAATGACAATTATATATATATATATATCATTATAATAATATTCACATCCCCGCCGCGAGCCTATACTCCAGCGGCACCTCCGGCCACGCGTCGACCCCGTCCAGGATCGCCAGCGCCATCCCCCCGCTCAGATGCACCTGGATGTGGCAGTGGACGAGGAACGCACCCGGATTGACGACCTGGTACCGCAGCGCGAGCCAGGTCGGCCCGGGCACCGTGGGCGGCGTTGCGGTGGTATCCAAGATCGGCGGGTTTTCGAGGTTGAAGCTGTGCGGGATGTGCTCCATCGCCTCCGCGACGGAGGAGTAGGTCCATTCCCCGCTCCCCGAGCCGATGACGAAGAATTTGTTCGAGTGCTTGTGGATCGGGTGCGGCGGCTGAAGGGGCGGGGCGGTCACGGCGAAGATGAGGTCCACCCAGGAGCCGTTCCTGGTGCGGATGGTGAGGTCGCTGTCCTGCTTCTGGATCGTGTCTGGGTTCATGAAGAGGAGTGGTTTCGAGTCCTCCAGCGAGAGCGGAAAGCTGGACTCTCCGAGAATCCAGCGGTACGAGGCATTGAAGTGCTCGATCTTGAGGATGTATGTCTCGTCGGCGGTTGGGGCGGGAGTCTCGACGGGGAAGGGCACGATCATGGATGCGTCGAAGAACACTGTGTCTGCTGTGGCGTTTGCTCCGACCAGGTCGATGTACGGCTTGGAGGGCTCCGTCTGGGAAACCGGAGCATTGACGTACGACATAATCGCAGTTCCGTTGTTGATCTGGTTCAGCCCGGTGACTACAGACCGAACGGTATAGTCGCCAGCAGGCCGATCCAACTTCACGAGCACCGAGTACCGTTGTCCGTTGGTGAGCAGGACGGCGTCAACGAGTACCGGCTTAATGTACCGGCCGTCGATGGCATATATGTACATCGGATGCTCGTCGATTGAGAAGGTCAAGGTCGAGACACCCGCCGCGGAGATGAGGTCCCAACTGACATACTTGGCCGCTGGATCCACCTCTAACACTTCCGTTGGACCCTGGGAAGGCGTGCAGCCCGCGAATAGACCCGGTGGGACTGCAGAGAAGTTGTGTGGGAAGGGGCCCTGGGCGGCAGCTGTCGTCGGGGGAAGACACCTAACCTTCAGTCAGCTTTCATTCTTCGAGCCTTGTAACAATATTATTTTCCATGTAGCAAACATACCCAATGTCCGTTAGACTAGAACCGTTGAGCACCTGTTTCTGCGCTGCAGTTGTAAATTCGTCGATCGTCTCCCGGGACAAGCAAGTGACGGAGCCTTTCCCATTGATCAGAATGGAGTTGGAGCAGTAGGCGTCGAGTCCTGTCGCCTCTTCAGCCTGCCACACCTCCTCCGAAGTCAGATGACGCCAGTCAGAGAGAATGATTGGCTTTGTTTTCTCCTCCGCAGCCAACATGGCCTTGAGCCCTGCAGCGTCAGCAGTGATTTGGCCGAAAGGCCTCTCCACATTCTCATCCGGCCTGATGTATATCGCTCCATACAATCCGTCTTCGACCTGTCCCCTGCGGTGGGCATGGTAGAAGTAACTCCCGTACTGGGTGGCCTTCCACTTGTATACGAAGAATGCTCCTGGCTTTATCGGTCTCTGGGACAGGCCCGGCACGCCGTCGGACCACGGTGTATTCAGCTGGTCGATTCCTGTATAGACTTTCAGTCTTGAACTGCCCACTGCAGGACGAATTCAAAGGGGGAAAGGGAGAAAAAGGAAAAAAAAAATAAAAGACTCACCGTGGAAGTGTATCGTGGTCTCAAACGGCAGCAGGTTGTAGACCACAAACTCAACATCGTCCCCTTGATCGAGTTCCAGCGTTGGAGCGGGAAACTGCCCGTTTGTCAAGATCGCCTTCCTCTCGAAGCCATCCGGGGCGACGTTTTCCCACGTCAGGGTAATCTCGAAGTGAACCGTTTTGGACACATGCCCCCGGACGTCAGCAGCAGTAGCAGAGGCCCAACGTAGGAGGCCGAGCAGCGCAAGAAAGAGAAGTACCATCTTTCGAGCCTCCTAGGTAGGTATCTCTGCTAGGAATGGGGGGGAATTACGGACCTCCGACATCTCGAGAGGAGCGAGGCTGCTCCTCCCAGCTTTCCTATATATATGCATTTCTGCAGAAGAAGGCTGAAAGCTAATGTTTACCGGTTCCCCCAGAGTGGCTTTGAAAGTCCCCCTGTTCGAGGAACAAGAAATAGTACTAGTACTGTAAACAGAGTACCCACCAGCGGGATGTGAACACATCACTTGGAGATAGATCGCAGGTCCCCATTCGTCCGGGCACCGAGAAACTTTCAGCTTCTCGGAGGAGATCGAATGAGATCGGGAAGAAGTCTGCTACCTTATTTGCGGCTGGCTGTTCACAAAGTTCAGCTGTCTCTCCAAAGGATCTGTTTAAGGCCGCCCGTGGCGTCCACTAGGAAGGTCGAGGACGTATATGCAGGTCCATTCATTCCTTCTCTCTCAGCTTGCCAGCTCATCGTAGCAAGATATTGCATTCACATCTGAAATCAGGATCAAAGTGATAAATAAGTCCCATGGACAAATCGTTTCGCCGCCGAATGAGACCAGAGACCCCCCTCGCGTCTCTGCCAGGGGTGGTGATATCCGGTGTTTAAGAATACGATCGATCGTCCGAATCATCCGAACTGGCGGAGCTTGGCGATTGGAGGTCGCGAGTGGTCAGGCCTTCAGGCCTTCATGGCATGATCGCCAAATGGGCCAGCAGATTAAGCGAGAGATCATCAAATTCCACCTTTGAGGCTGAGATGGAGACTCAGGTGTTGTCCATGGCTGATTCGTCCGGGCGGTCTTTTCCTCACCAGCACGGCGGGATCCGCGGGCCGATCGCTGCGGGGCGCGCTCCCGTGGCAGCGGAACTATCGCCTGGTCGCGAGATCTGGGAGGCCCTCGCGCATGGATCCCGATCCCTGAGATTCCCCGCGTGCCTCAGCCACGCTCTCTAGCTCACAGCCTCAGAAGGATGAGGTCGCGACCGCAAGATGTTATTATTATTAATTTATTATTGGTAACAAAAACAAGAGTACCCGTACCGCCTCGGTGGGGAAAGATATATAACTCGTGGACTACTGTGCAGAAAGCTTCGATGGTACAGATCCACTGATTACCTAACTGGCTTGGCAGCTTGCCGATTCACAAACACATCCAATTGTTCAGATCTATCTCAGATTTGAAGGCCGAAGGGGAAGATGTAGGTAAATACAGGATCTTCGGGGTTGATTATTATTGGTATTGTTGTAGAGAGCAAATCAAAGATGAAGCATTGCATCCGAGAAGTTAGTCAGGCGCCCTGGCAGGCCTGACCTGCGCAAACCTACTGTCAACTCCGCACACCATGGAAAGCAAAAAAGCAGACGTTCATTCACTCAGTGTCTTGCTATGCTAACTGTTCAACTAAGCTTTCATTTCATGACGGTCATCCATGCATTGCATATGTGGTCGTAAACTCAAAGACACACCCATGTTGAAAATCCCAACACCCGTAGAACGCTCAGAATCATCATAATCATAGCTGCAGCAACATCCGTTGCTAAAAAGAGAAATAAAACATAAAAAAGAAGAATCAGGTATGAGCTGCGTATTCAGCATTACTTAGAGTCATACATCGTCCCATCGTTTCGCTCATAACTGTGTTCAACAACAAAAAAGGAGCCTTGACTCCACCGAAATCTGGATGAATCTTCATAACAGATCATGGCATCCGGCTACTCAACCAATCACTTGCTGCTTCTGCTCCGCTGCAGACGGCACAAGCGCAACCTTTGCGTCTGGAGGTACAGGACAAGGCGCCAGCTTCGCCTCAATGAACGAAGAAGTGGTGGGTTTCTACCGATTTACCTGGCGCGACGGCAGGATTCTCCGATACCGGCACGGCGGGCGGGTTCGTGGCGGAGAGGTGGTACTGAGCCACGCTTACGGCGGAAGTCGGGACGAACTCGACGACACCGGGATGAAAGGGCCCGACCTGTGAACTGCCCGGTCGAGCATCTCGACCACCACCACCACCACCACCACCACCACCACCACCACCAATGGCCAGGAATACAACGAGCACGCTCAAGCAGGCGATGGCGACGTTGCGTCTGTCGCTTGCCAAGACTCGGATATAGTTGATCAGCAAGGTCTGCAGTTCGATCTCATCCGCGGTTCTTCGAACATAGGACGGGGGGACAGAGATACGATGCTCTTGACGTCCTGGTGCCGGATGATTGGGGGTTGCAGAATTGCCGGGGGGTTTCAACCGCGGCGCATCGTCCAGGCCATCGATCTGCTCCTGTGAGGGTGGATGTGGTGAGGGTGGTGGAGGCGGCTGTTCTCCATAGATCCCCCTCCTCTTTTCCTCCTCAGAGGCTCGCAACGCCTGATCGTAGCCGACGGTCTCCTCTTCCAGCGTCCTCCTCTCAAGCTCCCTCCTCACCGACGACGGCAGCCAGAGGCCGACTTCCACGTCCACCTTCTCCATCTCCCTCCAAGCGGCGGCCCAGGCCCCAGCTCTCATCAACCCGTTGGCGGCATAGACCTTGATTTCCCATTTCCTGCCTCCATTATCGTGCTCCACGACTCTTGCACCGCAGTCGGGACATTCCTCTCCCTCCGCGCCGTCAGTATCGCTTTCCTGACATCCATCATCATCGTCGTCAGAGCCCGAGTCGTGTCCACCCCTGCCGAGGAAATGACCGTGTCGCAGTCTCGGCTGCAGAAGCTCTAAACTCTCCAGCAGCCTCTCCTCCAGCAGGTCGTACATCTCCTGCGGGTGGGAAATCAAGACCCCACGGTCACGGAGCAGACTGGAGCCGATCTTCTCCTCGAGAAGCTTCCACCGCCTCCAGTACCGTGGAGGCAGAACCTCCTTGAGGATTCGTGGGCTGGGAACCCCCACTCCCGGTGGCAGCAAAAGGGTCGGTGGCAGCACATTGCAATGCAGCAAGACAAGCGGGTACTCCTTCTTGATCTTCTGTTTATGTGGAGAGCCATTGGGCGAGTAATACGGCGATCGCTTCAGAGGAGGCGATCCGATCAATGTCTCCGAATTTCGTGGAGTATGCATGGGCCCCCGATATCGTGAAGGTGTGAAGTACTCTTCATCTTCGTCCTCATCCTCGCTGTGCATTTGCATTGCCCTCACCGAGCTGGGCTTCCGGAACGGGATATCACGGCCCCTGATATTTGCCGCAGGCCTTGTGTATTCATCCTTTTTCTTTGATACATGGTAATCGCCAGCGTGGTAACAACTGTCTGTGTGCCATTGCAGCTCCGAAGCGCCTGAGGTCTTTGACGCGTCCGTAGGATGGACGACAACAGACGCTGGAATGGAGGAAATAGAGGAGCGACTCGAGGTTTTTGAATCCAAACGAGCCATTTCATCGTCGTCTAGATCTTCTCTGAGGATATCGCCTCCAGAGGGTTGAGACGAGGAGGAAGAGGATGAGCTGAAGCTATAGTTCCCATCACCCGAGCTTGTAATAACGCTCCTCCGGGTATAGTTGTTCTCGTACCCTGAGGCGTCTAAGACGACGTCTGCCGGGACCTCAGCCGTCGCAAATGTCGATGAGAGCCGGCTTTCTTCTTCTTGACCGCTATCCTTGAACGAATCTATTTCCCATGAGTCCTGACCACTTGCTCTGTCGTCGATGTTGTTTCCAGGACCCACCGGTAGTGGACTGGAAGACCGATTTTCCATTTTGTAGATTTTCGAATATCCTATCTTTTTTTCCCGCCTCTACCTGCGAATCTGATGCAGCGCAAAAGCAGGGTGTAATGCAAGTCTCGGGTGCAGACGGCGCGTAGGCACGCAGGGCGCCATGCAATGGATCGAATGGAATAAAGCCCGGCGGAATACCCAGCTGCTTCTTTTCTTCAGGAATATTGGTGGATAACAAGCGAAGTATACACGCAGAACAACCCCGCACTATGACGTCGTGATGAGCTCGTGTTTGATGTTTGGTATGTACTCCGCAGTTTGCTGGTGGTGTTTACCCCAGCTGTTGTGCAGGGCAACCCCCATTTCTGCGACGACTGCACACTGCAACATTTTGCCACATCTGCCATACCGCAGCCTCACCGACTATGAGGCTTTTTTATCGTTAATTTATTTTAGCAGATGGATGTAACCTGTAATTAAATTCCCTATATTACACTGAATTAAAAAAGGAATACTAGCATCCTTGTAGTCATAACCAAAAGAATACAGAATCTGTACACAAGTACTCATTTCACTGCACATCTTTTCAACGGCACAGAATGGGATATAGCTGAATCATAGAAATAGAAATGATCATTACAAAATTTAAGGTAGAAACAAAACAAATATCATGTCCCACTTCAATTCATGACCAGGCATATACCACAAACCAAAAAGCAATCAAGATGAAAAGCCGCGGAATGCACATTACACCAAGCCCTGACACCCGCTGGACGCCATAGACATTTGACTCATCTTCCCCATTGAAAAGTCCCATGAAATGCTAGAATTCGGAACGTAAAATTTATATTTACAAAAGACGGTCACTGCTGCGGAGGCGGTCGTGGAGTAGGGTTGGCTCCATCTTCAGGGCTTACCAGAGAAGTGTAATTCTGATGTTCCCCGAAGAAGCTGAGGACGTCTTGTGGAAGGTATTCCAACCATGGAATAAGCTCCCCATGAAACGAGAAAGGGAACGCGTCTTGGCTTTGGAGGGCGGTCATATCAATATCTTGGCTCTCGATTATCATGTCCCCAACCTGCGTGGTCACGCCTGGATGAACGCTAGCATGACTGCTAGGCATTTGACCTGTACCCCCTTGGTCAGTCGTAGCAGAAGGTATATTATAGTTGTCAGCGGATGTCGGATTGCCAAACCGCGAGGAGGCAATATTTTGTTCGTAGGGTGCTTGGGTTCCGGAAGATGCACGAGAACCGGAGTGTGTGTAGGGCGTATTCAACCCAAGGAGCAGATTTGCGTCAGAGCTCGACACGCCTGCCGGAGAAAGCTGGGAATATTTCTCAACCCCAGTGCCGATAGAAGAACTTCGCGTCGGATTTGTGGATTGATAAGGAGCCATCATTTGTGAATACGAGGTATTAGAGGTCTGCGACTGGTTCGTTTGGACCGACGAAGGGCAAGTATGGCTGTACTGGGACGGATAATGGACTTGTGTGGGCACAGAGCTTGCTTGTGCGACAGGAATTTGGTATAGCAAGCTTAGATTCGGTTGTGAAGAGTTTGTCCCTCCAGTAAGCGCCCATCCTATTGCTATTCGCAAAGTGTCAGCGTAAAACTGCATAAACAGAAATATAGGTAAATCCAGTGGCTCACCTTGACTTGGATCGATCCTGGGTGACGCTCCCACATTTGACTGGGGCTCACCTTCCTGTTTGAATACCGGCGGACCGTCAGATTGCTTTTTTGGTGGCTCCGCAGAGCCATTGGGGGTCCTCGCTCTTCGCCAGGTGGGCGGTGCAAACGGTTGGACTGGTGGCAACTCTACGGTGCTATCCATCTCTTCAGGCGTATATAACAGAGGGTCACCAATACCCTTTGCCTTTTGATCCAAAACGGTAAGAATGTACTTCGTGCCTTCCCAATAGGTCTCTAAGGACTTCAGAGCTCTGTAACATCTCTGATAGTTCTCTTTCGCAGCTGATGCCAGGAGGACATGCTTCGGATTTGGTTTCCGTTCCGAACTATTGGAAGCTTCCACATCGGGGATCGTGATGTCACTAGTCTGGTCGGTTTGCGCAGGAGGAGAGGCGGACCGAGAGGATGGTGAAGAGTAATATGCACTTTCCATAAGGAAGGCACATGCTGCAATGTACATCGGTTGGCTGGTAAAAGGGTTGCCGATGAAGCTTTTCGCGTCGATTAGCTCTGAAAACGAAAGGATATCTGCAATAGTCTTTGCCGATGACATTGATAGTTCGCGACTATTTGGGTAAAGCTGCTGTATTTTCCCACCGACGGAATTCAGAAGAGTCGGCTGATGAAGCAGTACGATCAAGGTATGGAACCACTGCGTAAGTGTTAGACGGAGCGCAGATAAATCGTAACCGGGAATCTTACGAAATGAAGAAGGATAAAATTAGTTCCTTCTTGTGCTTTGACATATGTCTGGAAGTTCACCGCGTTGAAATGAAGCTTTGGCGACAGGCTTTGGTAGATTCCTGAACAATCTTAACCAACTGCAACGGCCAGAGGAGCAAGGGCTGGGATCAAAACGTACCAGTGAGGTCGCTTTCCAGGCCTGCCAATTGCTTCAGCATTTCAGGAGTAATTTGGTCAACCTCCTGAATCGCATTGAGTAGATCCGTGACCCTTCCATATAGATGGATTATCCTGATCAAAGGTGGGAATGGTGCTGGCCAGCCGTTTGCAAGCAAAGACTCTGACTGTAGTGGGAAGTGAAGCTCAATTTCCTCATCGCGTAGCGTCACCGGTCTCCCAGTTCCTGACGATATGACCCGGTCTAGAAAGAAAATGCTCCAGAATGAATCGACTCTCTCACGTTCTCTAGCACGTTCGTCTGCAGTGGCTGCTGCATCTTCCTCACGACTCTCAGACTGTTGGGGACTATCATACTCGCTCTCGCCAAGCTTCGCTGCCTGACCGGTCTTGACAGCTTTCGGAGTCAACCCGATGCGCCCGTAATTGTACTTCAATCCCTGAAGCTTTTGAATCCCCAGATCCTGCGCCATCCGGATGGATATCCCTAGATACATCCAGAGGCCGCTATCATGGTTCGAGCCGAACTCTTCATAGGCCAGCAGCAAACACGCTTGTACGACAGAGAGAGTAGGACATGGCAGGGCATCAACGAGCGCAGTCATTGCCCTATGAGCGAATGGCTGACCATAATCGGACCTCTTTATCTCTTGTTGAGCCTCAGTCCCATCGATCGATCGTGCTTGGGGAGGGCTCAACAAGGGGTGCGGGGAGAACCTTGCAGCCAAGGCACAAACGGCATCTACAAGGATGGTATCGATCTTTTTCTCTTTGAGATCCCTGAGAAACCTGTCTCGCTGGAGAAATGGAAAGTTACACCCGAGATGCACAAAGAAGAGCTCGCAGAGATGCGTGACAAGGTTGCTAGTTGGCAAGTTGTCCTCTTTATCGTAAAATGGAATGGTGTTCGAATCACGAATATCTCCTAGGACAGCAGCCAATGTAGTGCCTTCCGGGCCCCGAAAAGGAGATAGAGAGCCTGTTATCTCGTGTGTCAAAAAAACCTGTGTACCGAAATACGGCTTCCACAAGTAATCGCTCACCTGATGATAATGAAGGGTTACTCTTTCGTTCTCGAACCCGCACCACCTGAATACCAGTCAGAAATTTGTCATGATATGCAAGGGAGGAGCGTCAGCGAACCATCTGCTTAAAGCCAGGGACTATGGCAGTAGGCCCAAAATATCTAAAGTATGGAACATGGGTGCGATGCCTGGAACTAAGGGACGTGCGACCTGCAGTAGGAAAGAAAGCAGCGTAAGTACGGAATTCAAGAGGGATCAGAATCGGATATCGTCCAAAGGATTTCAGAAAAGAGTATGGCACCGGACTGACCACTTTCAGGGCTTTCCACGGCTGTTTGTTCCGGTTCCTTATCCGCTTGTGCCAGGGTATCTTTAGTTAGAGGAACGACCTTGGACTCGGAGACGTTCGAGGCTTTGGGCGACTTGTCCGGGACGCTCGAGGGCAACGTTGTCCAAGGAGTCTCTGGCGAATGACTCTGAACTGCCCGGGAGGCGTGCGAGTCTGCATTCTCCATGCGGACCGGCGACGCCGCTGCTGCAACATTTTGCGACGAAGTATCCCGCTGCGACTGCGGCTGTGGGGGGTCGTTGTACCCAAGGCAGGTATGACCATAATCCGAGCACGTTTTACACACTCGACGAATTGTCAGACAAGGACCGTTGAACGCGCGGACGGGAGGAATGGTACCTGGATGCTCGCCGGAGCATCTGATCTTGCGCTTGCGACACGTTCGACATCTGTGCGGGGCACATGTCAGCATTGTCGAGCTGAGAGAGCGCAGAGGGCGCTCTTACGCTGCCGTCACCCGGCGCCTCTTGGTCTGAGGCTGCCCATCGGTCGAGACAAAACGGATCTGTCTAGGCTGGGGAATATTGTTGCTACTGCTCTTCTTCTTGGGAGAGGGATGGCTCATTGCGAGCAGGAAATGGTCATCTGCGGCCACGACTCATTGGTATTCCGTCAAGGGTATAGGACCGTCCCGACAGCAGGGTCAACGAAGGATGCGGAGGGAGCACAACGGGGGAGGAGGGATGGAGGAGAGTTTTCGCAAGGGAACCCAACGCAATATCCATGGACCTGGCTCGTTTTGCGGGCGGGAGGGAGAGCGTCTGGGGTACTGCGATGATACAGCCATATCGCTCCGGGCTGCGAGGACCGCGGCCAAGACGCCCTGCCAATCTCTGCTGGTCATTCGCGACGCTTCGCGACCGCCCACGGAACGGGCTGCCGGCGCCGAGGGCCCGGCCGGCGGGACGCACCAGACCCCGTATGTGCCCAAAACCCACCGCGATCGCAGCCCGACAGGCGATGCGCGGTGGGTCGCGACGCTGTCAACCGCCGGCCTCCAGCAGATCTTTGCATGTTTTCGCACGGTCCCTGCAGGTCTCCATCTCCCGGGGAGGAAGATATCGACATGCCGAAAGTCTTGGGCGTCGGAGGCGCAGGGTGCGTTTCGCAACGGTCGACTCGACACGGTGTGTGCAGTGACACGGGATCCCCGCAAGCCTCGCCCTCCACGCCCCGAGTCTAGCAGATTCTGGACTCTGTTCGCCGCGTCTCCGCTCGCGCTCCATCGCTTGGATCGACTGACACAAACGCGAAACAGTGGGGAACATGGTTGGCACGAGACACAACCGCATTTGGAAATTGGAAGACAGAACCAACCGCCCGATAACGCTCCGTTGTCCAGGTCTCTATAATCATCAACAAGCATCAAAAGCCACCGGTCTATATAATCTCGGGCGAGTGATTTCTACCATTCTGCTACGCTGTTCAGAAAGCCGGTCTCGGTATCTCCATCACCTCCGTAGTACGTCCATACTGGATCCCTCCTAGACGACTGATGGGTTTGAGAACCGTCAAATCGACAAGGCTCTTCTCCTCATTGATGGCATCCTCTCTGACCCAGAATCGAGTTCCCTCGATGATCGCCAACACGCCTGTCTTCTTCCCTGGCGTCTCTCGGCTTTCGAATTCTTTCGTCTCGACAAGCTTCCCCTCGATCGACAGGATCGATTCTTTGACACGGGAAGCTTTGACGGTGGAACAGGGTGCCTGATGCAGTCCGCATATCTCCCACTCCGAGACCCCGTATGGCACAGCGAGGGAGGTCGCATTTGCTGCTTCCACGAAGTGCTCTGAAACAATGTTTATGACACATTCCCCGGTCTCGCTGAGATTTCTCAAGGTGTCCTTGGCCTTCTCCAACGACCCGACGAATCCAACGGCGAAGAGAGGAGGGTCATGGTTAATGACCTGAGAATAGCTGAATGGCGCCAGATTCGCCGTCTTCTCGTCCTTTGACCTTGTACTGATGAGCGCAATCGGCCTTGGAACCATCCCGGAGATCAACAGTTTGTAATTGGAACTAGTCGATCTTCCCTCCTCGTAGGGATCGATCTCCACATGCTCTTTCTCCAGACTCGCACCGCCGTCATTTGCGCCGTCTCCTTGCTTCCACTCTGGATTAGGAGGCTGGACGAACGTGACGGGTGTGTCGCGGACAAACTTCGGTCGCGAAGCTTGGATTCTCTCGAATTCGGGGCCGGTTTTGAACATCTTACAGCAGGTCTGGCTGAAGGATTGAGCAGACTGGAACGCAATTAAAGTAGACGGACGGATTAATGGACTGCACGAGCTCCTATCGTCCATTAGAATCCAGTATTTTCCCTCGACAGCTCGTTCTTCTTGCGTTGCCGCCAATCCTTGTGGAAACTCAGGGTTACTTACGAAACACGGGCAGACAACCGTTGGGCGGCGTGAAAGGCGTTTCTTGACAAGGGATGCATTGTGGCAAGAAACAGTGATTGGAGAAACTCTTTAACTACTAGTACTTTATATCATTCAAGTTGACTGACGGGGGACGAGTTGAACCTCCCCATATCGCATATGGCGTCGTAAATGCCACGGATAATGTGGGGTACTAGTGTGCAATTGCCACGGCCTATCAGAGAGCAATATGAGGAAAATGGCCGTGTAAATAAGACTTGCACTTGCCGGGCTCCGACCCCGTGCCCCAGGTGTACGGCGTACTTACCGAGAACAACCCCGCGGGCGGCGGTCCGGAGCGACAGCTCGGATGCAGACAATAGGAACCTTATGTTTACTCCGTACTTCATGCAAAAAAAAGCCGCACAAACCCTGAGCTTCCTATTGTTGACCAAGGTATCCTTGTAACTATTCTATTCACAAGTGTCTTCTGTAAATGTAAGGCAAGTATTCTTGTGGAAGAAATGCCATAATGAGCCATTCGCCAACACCTTTCCTTGTGATTGTCTGTCACTTGCCTCCGGAAGTTGTGGCAGATGGCCAGACTTTCTTGCTCAAAGACTTAGGTACATACATATCAAAGTTAAACACGAAAGAATACTGCAATGATATATGCATTATTATGAAAATAATGATATGTCTTCGAATAGCAGAAGATGGTCGCTGCTGTCGGCACGCCAACGTTCCCAATGTCCTTCGCTTTCTGACAAAAGCAGATAGTGCAGAACAGATTAAATAAAATCATGTCAATACATGTGAGGGGTTCGAAGAGCTGTCCTGTGGACAATTTGATATGCTCCAGATACGTAATATAGCTTCCAAGGTTCAACCTCGGACCCAGCGGATGCGGGGAAGGCTCTATCAGGACGAGAGCATGGGACATCTAAGCGGCTGAGAGAATCGAAGCACACATATAGATGCAGACACCGGACGAAGAATGATTAATTACTGATAGCATGGCCAAAGTTCGCTCAGCGAGTAGCTGCTGCAAATTAATAGTAATTAATTTGAGCCGAGACTTTTCATGGCAGGATGTGACGATTACCTATCAGAATGATTAAGCTAGAGCTGACAGATATTATATCTCTATTCAGTGATTTCTGATAACTTCTGGTTGATGGGAGATGATAAGACCCTGGACCCAAAGGATATATTTCATCATCATTCCAGCGCTCTTCGGAAATTTCCAGTCGTCTTCCCTGTTGAACTGACTGACCTGCCAGTAAACCGTTTCCGGGATGCTCCTACTACAACGGCCGTGCTCAGCATGTTCTCATCACCCAGCGTTTCAGAATCACACATCTACAGGACGTTGTCAGCTGGTCCATGGGTGCTCCACAATGCTTTCAGTGGGAGATACAGTTATCCAGATTTTATGGATCCGACCGTTCCTGTCTGGCGGATCGGCAAGAACATCCTTGCACAATGAGCTCTCTCAGGAGGGCGTCAAGAGCGTGTTGCTTGCTGCGAAGATTCCATCTGTGGGTACATGCGAGGGGTGTAACTGTTGCTGGTCAAAGCAGTAGAATATGTGGACGCCCGAGGAAAAATAAGTTCGCCTGAAAGCTTTTTGAAGGGTATATACTGAACGGTTAGACGTCACTCCAGAGTGTGACAAATTTAAAATGCTAGCAGATATCATCAGGGCGTTCAGTTAAGCATTTTAGAGGGAAGATCTATGAAAAAGAATGGGCCTGTTCCAAAGGTAGGAGAAAATATATCATCAGAAAGAAAATGACTTGTATAACTGAACATTCTCTCAGATGCAAAAAAACCTGCTCGTCATGCCTCAAACATGGCACAATGGAGACGTATCCAAGCAAGAGCCATACAATAGCAGTTTTGAGAATGCTCTCAATATAAGGAATACTCTAGTCTTGCCCGAAAAAAAGACCTTTACTTTCCGCGAATGCACACATTAATCTTCACACAAACAAGGCAATAGACCGGTGACCATGCGCTAGACCGGAAGACGCCGAACATGAAGTTGCATGCAGGAAACCAGGAATTTGGAAGCTAAATGTATTTCCTAAATCTGGGGTTGTAAATCTTCGCCAACACCCCTAGTCAGATAGTCGTCCATCATGCTTACTGTAGCAGGATTCAGCTGGGGGACCCGGAGTTAGCAATGATGGTGCGGCGTGGCTGGATCAGATGAACGCAGTTTTCTCGGAGAAATCCAAGCGTGCCGTGAGTGTGGCAATGTCAGAAAAGCAAGGCCGCTGGCCAAAGTGGTATCTAGGCAGTTAGTATCGATACTCCGACGACAGAGATAATCTGGATTTTCTGTCCAAGGGGGGCATGCAAACATTTATTTGTGCATTGTCTACTATCCGCTCTATGTAGGCCCTCACTGCAAATTTCTTACATGGCAGAAGACGATTATTGTTACAGGTGCAAGGTGCTTCGCAAGCCGGTTGGCAAATACCGAGATCACGTGAGCGGTTTGGTCCTGCCTTGTGGATCTCTCCTTGGCTTAGTCATCAAAAACGAGGCACCGGACGCTAAGGAAGGAGGGCTGGGAGTGTCCTGCGATAAACCTTCATCGACCCTCTCGACCTCTACAGCGTCGATGTTCAGACACTCAGCTCCTTTCATTCACTTTTGTTTCATTTCGTATTTTCCCCTTCCATCTCTCCCTTCCTTTTTTCTCGTTCTTTATTCTCCATTCCTGTGGCGCCCACCCTCTTAGCTCTTCTCCTATCTAGTCACCTATACCACATCCACCACTGGGCAACTGAATGAACCTGCGCGCGTTCAAAGGAAATTGATATGGCGGCACAGCAGCAACAACAACAGCAGCCAGTTAAGCAGTGGGGTGTGACGCCTCCGATATCGACGCTCTTGCCAACACCGGAGGAGCTTGCTGCGAACGATGACCTGATCGCTGAGCTGAAAGCTCAAAACAACTTCGAAAGTCCCGCAGAGACTGAACGACGGTAGGGCAACACCTGATGAAGAGGGCGCTATGGGCATGAGCTGAACTTCTATCGTTCAGGAAGCAAACGCTTCAACACATACAGCGTGTCACTCTTGAATTCGTCCGTGTAGTCAGTCGGAAGAAGGGACTCTCACAGGCGGCGATAGATGCAGCAGGCGGCAAGATTTTCACATTTGGCAGTTATCGCCTTGGTGTATATGGTCCTGGTATGTATTCTATCGAATAGTGATTATTTCAACGATGACAGGACATGTGTTGCTGATAGAGAGTGTTGCGCCGCAGGATCTGATATCGACACCCTGATTGTCGGACCAAAACATGTCACAATTGACGACTTCTTTGCTGACTTCCCCCCAACTCTAGAGCGGATGTCACCGGAGGGAGCGATCCAAAAGATGACACCGGTACCAGATGCGTACGTTCCTATCATCAAAATCGAGTACTCCGGGATCAGTATAGACCTGATCTTTGCACGTCTCATCCTGCCATCCATACCGCTCAATCTTGATCTGAAGAACAAAGACTACTTGAGAGGGTTGGATGAGAAGGAGGTCCGATCGCTTAACGGGACTCGTGTGACTGATGAGATTTTGGAGCTTGTACCTCAACAAAAGACATTCCGTCTTGCGTTACGAGCAATCAAGCTTTGGGCACAGCGTAAGCATCCTCCTCCAACTTTATGCCTGAGAATGATACTCATATTTGCCCTCTAACTTAGGTCGAGCGATTTATTCAAATGTTGTCGGCTTCCCCGGAGGTGTCGCTTGGGCGATGTTGGTCGCAAGGGTTTGTCAGCTTTACCCGCATGCAACGGGCTCCGTGATTGTGGGCAAATTCTTCCGAATAATGAACAAATGGGCCTGGCCGCAACCTGTGCTGCTCAAGCCAATCGAGGATGGACCCTTGCAGATGAAAGTCTGGAATCCGAAGGTAAGCCCCTTTGTCTACGCTCAGTGCATACCGGATTTCTGACTAGTGTCGTAGATTTATCACGGAGATAGATACCACCTCATGCCTATCATCACGCCAGCATACCCCTCTATGTGCGCTACCCATAACGTTTCGCAGTCAACGAAGACTGTTATTCTTCGTGAACTTGCGCGCGGCGGTGATATCGTGGACAAGATTTTCATGAAGCAACTTACTTGGGCTGATCTTTTTACTCGACATACATTCTTTACACAGGACTACAAATATTATCTAAGCATCACGTCCTCGAGCAAAAACAAAGATGCCCAGTCGGCCTGGTCCGGTCTTGTCGAATCTAAACTCAGACATCTGGTCGGCGCGCTGGACAGAAAGCCGGCCATCGCGGTGGCTCATCCTTTCCCCAAAGGATTTGAGAGGGTTCATGTAGTCAGAAATGATCAAGAAGCGGAGGCTGTCAAAAACGGATCCACTCAATACCAAGTGAAGGACATAAAGACTGTGACTACTGATGCAAGGAAGGACCCAACACATTCTGTAGCCGCACAGAACGGGGCAGAGAATGTGCAGGTTCCAGAGTCAGAGAACAAGGGTGATGGCGACACCCGGATCATTTACACTACTACGTATTATATCGGTCTGGAGTTGAAGCCGCTAGAACCAGGTAGGATGCTTGCCTTCCCACTCGCTCGTTCTCTTCGTCATGCAACTGACTTTCGCAGGTGCCTCGAGGTCGCTAGACATATCCAACGATGCTCAGATTTTCAAATCAACTTGTACGTCATGGTCGGGATACCAGCCCGGCATCAATGACTTGTCAATCACTCATGTGCGAAAGTATGTATTCTTTACAACCAGCCAGTGGTTCCCATTGTCTAACTAACTCTTCGAACAGCTTCGATCTGCCCGACGATGTCTTCCAACCTGGGGAGACCCGACCCACGCGACCGAAGAAGAAAGTTATTAAGAAAACCGAAGCGACCGCCCAGAAGAGAACTATCGAGGCTCTGGACGTAAGTATATGCAATAAAAGACCGAAACTAATCTTCAGCGAGAAAATTCATAATTAGCATTTCCATAACATATGAAGCTGGATCTTTTCGCGATATATGCTGGTGGACATTGCTAATGTGGTCTTTCCCTCTCCAGGATGCTACCCATAGTGATGCCAAACGCCAAATGCCATCGAACGGAATAACGCACACAGCAACCCCTGCTTGAGTAACGTCCGTGAGAGACTAACCACTACATGGCGTCGGGGCCTGTCCCCATATTGGATCTAGCGATGCTCCTCCAGCACTGTAATCTCCAGAACACCTCACAGCCCAGTGCAGGCTCCCGGATGCGCTCCCTGTTTTCTCAGATGAGCGAATGATCCCGGCTGACTCTGACTCTAACACGCAGTAGACTAGTGACTTACGACCCCGCGACGGGCAGTGCCAGTCGAGGTCAGGAGTACCAGGTTTGTTTTCCCCCACTCGGACGTTTGTCTGTTAGTAGGCGTGGAAAACACCAGCTACAGGAAGACAGAACTGTCACAGTTTCCTTTTGTCGTGCATTCAGTCGGAGTTTTCTGGCTTATTATCATTTGCATGTGCCGAAAGAGAAGGCTTTTCAAATACGTGGGTGGCCCCTGCTTTCCAGACTGTACATAAGCAGTGTCTGCTATCTTTAAGATAGTTTAGTTTTGTAGTAGCTAGATATTAGCCAAATGAAGATACTTAGGACGGGCCCACGGGCCCCGTCAAGTAAAATATATGTTCCCATGTAACAAGTACGTAGCGAACATATATAAAATCATGTAGTTTAACTGTTGAGTAAAAAGGCAACGTTAGCATTGACTGGCCACAACTTTGATAAGACTCTTATCTTGTGCGAAGGACTGCTTGTGATAATCACTACTAATTCCATGACGGATGTGCTATTGTTGAATTGGGATGTTCTGCAAAGGCCAAAGTAGCTTGCTGAGGCTATGATGGGGTACTATAGCAAACGATTGGGGAGAATAGTGCCCGAGGGATTCTTTCAACAAGGAATATTGGATATATCCATTCATCCATCAGAAATCTATCTACGATCATGTATATTAAACGACGGGTTTAGGCGACTACGTTTTCCTACCTACAGCATGGCCCTATAGCTGTTCGACGCCCCATTGCCGGGTTGCACTGTACGTATTGTACTGTACAAGGGTCCAGGTGAACCTAGATCGCCGCAGCTTTCTCTGTTTATGAAGATCCTCTGTATGCCTGTGTGTTTTTGGCTATCCTTTCCAATGTTTGTGTTCGTTTCTAGAAGCCCATGGACGTTGCCCATATCCTTCTTCCGCCAGCTTCCCTATTCTGAAGCTGTTGGATATCATCTCTGCTCACTTGTGATACTGCCTGGGCATCAAACGGATATGGAAGTGCCGTGTCTTGATATCAGCTCGATGAGGAAGAAAAACGGCAAGTATGTTTTTCGCTGGCAAGCAGTCTTTTGCCAGATAAGGACTTCTTCAAGCTCATGTCCTCCATGGCAGCTCCTCACACAGCACCTAACGTTGCTGTTCATACCATGGCCCACACCAGCTGTTATAAATTGTCTACTTCCTCCCCCTGAAAACCTCTTGGCTGGCTTTAGAGGAGACGCGCTTGTTCTCAGGCTGTAAGCTCAATCACCAATGCTGTGGCGTCGCGTCGGACCTGTAGCCATATTAGCATCGAGTAGGGATCGTCCAGGGCTATCTTATTGCCTGTATTGCTTGGGGCAGATCATCTCTGAATAGGCATCACACGCTGTTAGCTACAAGAGTTCTGCAAGGGGATGTGGACTTGGCGGTCTCTGTCAACTCAGCTTGGCGGGCTAAAATGAGGGCGCGATGGCTTCTCATAGGAGACTGAAGCCAACGCGGGACAATGACAGTGGGTGCTAAGAATTGGAGCAGTGCGCGTACGTGGCTTCGATTTAATCGACGCGTAAAAGGCTGGTAAAGCAGCCGAGATATCAAGTTGAATGCGAACAGACGGGGATCTTGTGTGCTGCATGGTGCTATCTTTGAGAGAAGGGCACGCGAGTTGTTGTGAACACTAAGGAGATTCGCGATTATTCGAAGTCTGAGAAACTCTAGGCAGTAAACATTGGAAGGAACGCGTCAACTTCCAAAAGAGGAAAGCAGTCGCGGTGAGAATAGCTTCAAAAAGTTGGCAAAAAGCTCAGTCCCTGGGTAACTGGGGTGCCCTCCGGAGAGGGGCCCAGCACCCTATGCATTCACCTGTGGGACCTACGAAAACCCTTGGAGGTACTTTGACAGTTTAATAAGCCCCCGCAGGAACCTATCAGGGAGAGCGTTTCCCAACAGGAATTTTCCGACTCCCAGAGGGAATCGAACCCAGGACCAGGCTGTCAGCGGACCCTGAATGCTCCAGGTGTGGGCCATGCCACGCCCCCTTCTCTGCTTAGACAGGGGCTATGCCACTAGACTATTCGCCCTTGGGTTACGATATATTGAGGATTTGGCAAATATAACCTCTCCTCCGAATTCGGGGAGGGTGTCCGAGCGAGCGCGGCCTTAGGTTTCCCCGTGAGACCGGGTAGAGCCTCCAGAAGCGTAGGAGTGTCTCCTAGCAGCACGTGCCGTGCACCTTCACGATGCTGAGACCGTCCGTGGACTTTCGTCCTAGAAACCTCGTCGAGTTCGAAGGCTGTTAAATATGCAACACGTCAGAAGCTTCAATTCCATATCAAAGGAGAATCGGCAAGGTGCGATGAATCTTTGAGGTCACATAAGAAAGCAGCAACAGAATAAACAGGAGCGATATTGATATCTCATATACGTCCCTGATACCGCCTGCCTGTCTGATTGATGCTCGACAGGTACTTTCCTTTGAGTTCCACTGCAGTCTTGTATAGTGTCGTGGCATGGTATCTCGACACTGATATTCTTCTGCAATAATTCCAAACCGAAGAATGCTTGCTAATGTCTTCGGATCTGCCTTTGTGCTTTTATATTCGCTTCTCCGCAAAACAAGAGGGTCGCATCGCGCCAACCTTCATATGAAGAAGCATCGCAGCGCTGACTTTTAAAATAGGTTTAAAAACAGAAATAAAAAGGGAAAAAAGATGTCATTGATGCTCAAGGGCATCAATTGGGCACTGAAAAAGGATGATCATAGTACGGGCCGAAATCAAAACTTGCGGAGTTTAGATAGAATTAGACATCAAAATACGTCAAGTAATCGACTGCTTGAACTGATATAATGAAAAACTTACCTAATGCAACAGATATGAACCGGCATTTCCGTTGGGACAATCAAGGGGAAGGAAATATCGGAATTCATGCCTCGAATTTTAGAAGCACATCATGGGATGTCGTTGAAAATGACTTTTCGGTTCGCCCCACTTTCCCCTGCCAAGAGTGATGCAAACGGCGCAAAATCATATCAACCATATTGCGACTTAAGTTTAATCATATTCTTTAGAGCTGTGGAGCTCCAGCGGGGAATTAGGATAAGCTGTCTCACAGGTGCTACTGGATCGGTCACTTGGTGTGGCGATGTCTGCCATTATCACTGGCGGGACATTGTCGGGTGGAAAATAATGCTGGGCCCACCGTTCTACAAGCTGAGAACGTTGATGGTACTCCGTGATAACCTGAAAAATAATAGCCCCAAGAATTGGTAACTGGCGCTATGGATCTAAGAATGATGAAAATTTTCCTGCATTTAGACATACTACCATTCTCACAAAACGGTGCTTCGCTTGGGGCTATATCGTTTCACGGAACACTGCTAGACCAATGCAAGAAATAGTTGAAGGCGCAGGCTGCAAACTAATGGGAAGATCGCAAAATTGATGAAATGACTGGCCCAGCTTTTTGACGACATTCTCATTTCCAGCACTTATTTTGAATTAAGGATTATTGTGGTTACTTTCGTCCTCATTGTTTCTTTAAAGACGCAGAAACTCACAATGCTACTATCGGCAAACCTCCATTTCCACACTTTGGGTCTGTTGGTTCTGCGTCTATTGATTATTTCTACTATGCAAACCTCGACCAAAACGGGAATATGTCCACTGATCTTTGCTCAGTGGCTCAGCATTGACAGCAAGGCGAGGTGCAAGTGTCATCTTTCCCAGTCCACTGCGTACGATGATGCACCTCCTGCTGCCGGAATATTGTTTGCAAGGCCGTTCTTCATGGCGAATGCCAGAGTTGCAAATTTGATGGCTTCCTTATAGGGCGATGGAAGCCCATATTCGTCACTTGAGACCACAGACACCCCGTGCTGACTTAATATTTCTCTTAAATTTTTCATAAGGGTCGAACTGCGAGTTCCGCCTCCGCTTGCAATGACTTTTTTTTGATATGGACCTTGGGAAGAATTATTTCAACGATAGATCGCTTGATCGATTCGGCAGTAAACCGTGTCAGAATGGCTAAAAGATCCTCTGTGGACGCGGAATCGTAATCCTTGACAATCTGATCCGCGAACGAGGATCCAAAGTCCGTTCTCCAGGCAGATCGTGGTGGCTTGCGGTCGAAGTATGGATGCGACAACCGTAAAGACCCGGAATCAGTTGTCCTTTGCCAGCGAGCTCACCGTTCTTGTCGTAGCCGCGGCCTGTACGAGCCCTCACTACATGATCAATCATAACATTCCCTGGACCTGTGTCGAATGCCATCATCTTATTTCGGTCCGGGTCCGCTAGTTGCACGTTTGCAATACCACCAACATTCAATGTAAGTACCGGGCCAACATCGCGATAGGCGACAAAATCGAGATACTGCGTGAGAGGCGCAGCACAACCACCCAAGGCATGGTCGACCGGTCGAAACTGGGTCACAGTTTTGATCTGAGTCAACGCAGCCACGACGCCAGATTCTGCAACAAATAGACTGCATGGGAATCCCCCCTTTGTCCACCGTTCCACGAGACTGGTGTTGCCACTTTTGAAATATTTTGCCATGAGTTCCCTATCCGGCGGCTCTTGGTATATCGTCTGTCCATCGTATCCGATCACATCTATATCCTCAGGCTTGAGCCCTGCTTTTTCAAGTAATCGGTTTGTTGCTTCCGCGTATGCGGCGCCTGCGGCATAGTTCAGACGGCATAGCTCGAATATCGTAAGCTTATTTTCGAAAGCGCGTTTGACCGATTCCTGGAAATCTAGCGGCCAGTCCACAGTAATTCCTTCAATATATTCTGGCTTGGAAGGATGACCGTCATCGGCAATTCTGATTCTGCAGAGAACGACGTCGATTCCGGCAAAGGAGCTCCCGCTGTTTAGACGGGCATGACGGGATGTTTTCGATCATAGGTACTAGGATATAGGCAGAGGACGAATTTGGTGAGGAAACTCAAGGCAGTGCTTCTAACGCGTGAACAACCTGTCAGGAAATGATCAACATTATGCGGGGAGACAGTTGTGCGGAGAAGTGACGGAAGAAGCCATTCGCTGAGCATTGCCCGAGGTAAGTTCCATGTGACTGAAAGACTGTCGTACTTCTAGAGCGTGCAAAGGAAATTCCATATAAATGGAAAATGTGTAGAACAATCAGTGGAGAAATACTCATTAGAAATACAAAATGAATGGGGATTCCGTTGGCTATTCATTCTTATCACTTTTCGGTAATAATAATTTACTCACTCGCGTGGGCAAGCATTTGAAAATTTGCTAAATAGATGGAGCTTAGCTTTCATTTCTCTGAAATTCTCTACAGATATCGTGAGGGACCCAACTTTCCAGCAAGGTGACGGCTACTTTTAACAAGAGCCCCGGAAGTATTCGTCCATTTAAGATCTATTGATCATCATCTTCAACAATGTTGTTTGTGTGATCGCGTTTTCTTGGTGTCTAATTATTCGATGGTTTCTCACTGGCTTGTACTGTACGAGGGTCTAGGCGAACCTAGATGACCACAGCCTGTGCCATTCCTGAAAGGTTCATGTATTTCTGTATTGGATTACCCCTTCCAATATCTTCCAGAACTCTATAACATTACAACTTGAGACTGATCATGTATTGCGGATGATATAAGCACATGATTTGCGGATTCCGGGGTCGCCCGTTTGGGCACCGCCGCCTTCCCCAGACCACTCCTGAAACAAGGCGGGGGCTGTGCTTCTCCTTGCGATAGCATCAGTCACATATTACTCCCTTTCTGATATGATGAACATTCTCAGCTGTAAAGGCAAATGACGCTAGTCAGTTCAGAGTTGCCCGAATACACCCTCATACCCTCACACCATGTGATCCCGACGTTGCTTTCAGGCCTCGCTGTTAACATAATCACTCATTTCAGAGCCTGCTTGACCACAGAGAGTTCAGAACGGGTGAGTGAGGCTTGTTGGTGAGTCTGGGCATCCTAATGCAGTTAGGGTTCTATCAGAAAGCAGAAGCAAATCTGATCAATGCAATCCAGGAAGCGGAGAAAAGGGAGGAGTTACACGGATTCCCTTCTAAGACAGACTGAACCTCGAAGAGAGTTTTGCTAAAACATATATTCAGCAAATGAAATTCGACAGGGCAGATACAATACTCTTTAGATCGCAAAACCATGCTATAAATGATCCACCTACACGCGGCAGATTGTATTGCACCCTTGAAAGGCTATCCTTGATGAGATACCAGCACACACACCAAAGATGACATGTCCCTAGCGCTTCTCAAGGAATCGGCCTGGGAATCTTTCAGCTTCTCTAGCAACCTTTCTTTACCGCCAGAGACTTTTCGAGAATCTGCACAGATCATGAAATAGTACTACAAGTACAAGGGAGACATAGCGGGACTCTATCCGGTGACGACGGTCTCCCAGTTTGCTAAGCCGGAGCAGAAAGGTATTACGATGTCGTCAAATACACCGTCATCTACATTGAGGAGTCGTCTATCATCAGGAGTGTCTAACTCAAGATACCGTCTTCACCGCCAGGAACGGTTCTATCTCCACAGCTTCTTCCGAGCTGACGTCGAATTACTCCCAAGAACCGTCGAACCTGCTAGAGGCTGTGAAGAAGGATAACGTACAGGTGATCAAGAGTCTGCTGCTTGAAAATGCGGATCCTGAGGGAGTCAGACGACAGAGGAATGACCCCATTACCACTCGCTACCAAGGGCAAAAAGACCAACATCATCCGCCTCCTCCTCCCAGCGTCCAGTTCCACGCTACTGACAAAATGGGCTGGACTCCGCCACGCCCTGTTCGGGGTGAAGAGAAGGCATGATCGAGAGTATTGTCGAGCGCGGAGCAGACATCAACGCGAGAAACGACCACAAAGCAACCCCACTACACTACTGCGTGACATACGGCAAGAAGGTAGCGGCTGAGATCCTCATCCCCAAAGGCGCCGACATTCATGCTCGGAACAGAGCAGGAGGAGATGCGGCCACATTAGGAGTCAAGAAGAGCTACAACTTTATCAAGCCACTCTGTCACATTGGTGCCACCTTCGACCTGGCGACCTTGCCGCCCATGTCAAAGAATATAAGGGACTTTCTGGAGGATCTAGCGGATCCAAAGCAAGCTGTCCGTTCCAGAACCAAGAGTGCAACCATGGACTCAAGAACCTTCCATCGCCGGCTTTGGCAACCGTCACGCAGTTGATGAGAATGAAAACAGGTCTAAACCTTGGCTGGACGCTGGGAGTGATAAGCCTTTCAATCTGAGTGTGCTTTTCTTTTTTTTTCTTTTTCTTTTTTTCTTTCTTTTCAAAGTAAGTCTCAGTTTGACTCTCGCGTGAGAGGGTTATTGTGTGGAAATTGAGCTGACCAGCTCTGCAGGATCTGTACTTACTGTACACCCATACCCTCGATCATCCTTTGTAATCCGTTCGATTTATTATTCCCCCCCCCCTCTCTCTCTCTTTTTTTTTTTTTTTTTTTTTTTTTTTTTTTTTTTTTTTTTTTTTTTTTTTTTTTTTTTTTTTTTTTTTTTTTTTGGAACAGGCCATGGATTTGGAAGGAAAATGTAATACCAGTTGCGAATTAGTCCTTAAGTGACCTGTAATTGAGATGAAAATTTTGACTTGATTATATCCGATCATACCATGTTGGATTTACACCGAATCGGAGCGCGCCAAGGAGACCGCCCACGAGATTCTCGACGCGCATCGATTGTGAGCGGCTCTTTCGGATCGCCGTATCTTCCATGATCGATGCGGGTTGTTGGGTTCCAGCGGATGTATGTGCGGAGTAGTAAGGAAGCTTATATACAAAAATGTCATTATAATTTATAATATCATTCGAGACAAAACATAAGATCCTCTGTGAGAAATCTTGAGATTTCAATTGATTTTGCTGCATGGATTCCATTTATTTTATAATCAACTCCTAGAAAGCACCTATTAAGCACGTATGATAGTATTTCAGTGAACCGGCAGCGTTGATGATGTGGATGTACGGAGAATTTATCCACTGTCCCCGTCCGATCCTCCCGGGAAGTTAGTGCTAAGCCAAGTGGACGAAGTCTGGTACCGTTCAATTGTTGGTCAAGGGACTGGAAAATGCCATTGCTGAAGTAAAGAGGAAAGCGGGGAGCGGGAGGAGCGGGAGTGGTGGAGCTCCCCCTTGATCAATCTGCTCAATTCTGCGCGGGCTTTCCTTTCTTGTACTGTGCCTGTGCAGACGGGTGCCGGCCCTAGGAAACTGAAGCTCTTCTGACTGTATCGTTGCTGATATATCTTTCTGTTCATACATATTCCTTCTGTCAATTGCACACGTGTGTCAAGATATCCAGCTTGTATATGATGATGACGTATTGTTTTGGGGAACTACGTATGGATTGCGTGCTTTGCCTGGTACTTAATCTTGTGTTTACAAGGATGGAGGGGTATCTGGCAGACTACCGCTGGATGAAATAACTGGAAACTATCTCTCTACCCATGGATCTGGCTTCCGCAACAGCCGCAGCGTTTTGAATGCTCAATAACCTGGGGGAAGCTGCGAAGCGGGAGCACCGGCTCTCGCGCCTTTAAGAAATTCAATTATTAAATACCCAAGGTTGAAAGGGCGCTGAGCCGGCTCCTACCTGCCACAGCAAAGCAAATCGATAACCAAAACCCCTCAAACCTGCTCAAGAGGGCCTCTGATTGGCAGGATGGTGGATCTGAAATCGTCAGTCCATGGCAGAGGACCTTGCGGGTTTCGACATCCCCTCCATAAATGGGCTCTCCTTTGAGAAGAGGGGGAGAACTCCAAATACCCCTCCTCATTTACTCTCTTCATCTTATTCATCTTCACATTGCAGTGTTTCTTGCTTGCTATTCCTGACACAGAATTGAACAGAACACTTCCAAGATGACCGCCCCGACGTACACTCTTCCTCCGCTCCCTTATGCGTACAATGTAAGTCTTCATCCTTTCAATTCGTGCTGGTTGGGTCTCCATTTGGCCCCTCTTCTACCAGAAATGACAGATATTATATCTTAAGATATCCATATGCTAACTCGGTGATGAAAAAAAGGCATTGGAGCCGGTGATCTCCCAGCAGATCATGGAGCTTCACCACAAGAAGCACCACCAGACGTACATTAACCAACTGAACGCTGCGCTGGCCGCGCAGACAAAGGCAATTCAGGCCAACGATGTCCCTCAGTTGATCTCCATCCAGCAGAAGATCAGGTTCAACGGAGGTGGACATATCAACCACTCCCTTTTCTGGAAGAACCTTACCCCTCCTAATTCCCCCGAGGCCAACATCGACTCGGCCCCGACCCTGAAGCAGGCCATCATCTCCAGATGGGGCTCAGAGAAGAACTTCATGGACGAGTTCAGCGCGGCCCTGCTTGCGATTCAGGGCAGCGGATGGGGCTGGTTGGTCAGCAACGCACCCAATGGCAAGCTGCATATCACGACCACCAAGGACCAGGATCCTGTCACTGCGCCAGACGTTCCAATCTTTGGTGTCGACATGTGGGAGCACGCGTACTATCTCCAGGTAAGCTGCAGGACAGCATGAATTCCACATCATCGACCTGGCTAATGTAGAACCCTTGCAGTACCAAAACGACAAGGGCAGTTATGTGAACGGGATCTGGAGGGTCATCAATTGGGCCGTTGCGGAAAACAGATACAAGAACGGCGTGGAAGGTTCTGCCATTATGAGAGCAGCGATCTAAACAGATACGTAATGACTGATGCTGGAGTAGCGGAAATGACAATGCAATGAAGTAATCGATTCAGAAACCCTTTGCGCCTGCCAACCATATACGCTCCTGCAAACGTGTAAACCCAAAAGTAGTCCTCGTAGCCGGAAGAATGGAAAAGCTATCCGCGACAATGCCCAATGATCAGTTGTATCCGACAATCCCCGTACCGAGCGTGGTGTTCCGAGATAGTAAGGTGACTTGACGCCCGAGAATCCCTCTCTCTGAGATGCCGAGGTCGAGCTTTTCGGGGAGTTCGAATTCCATTGCTTTGGAACTGTTGGTGTCAAGCGCAAAGGAATGCAACGGTTGAGAAGGCATCGCTGAGGTCAGGTCTCCATATCGTCTATCATCTATTTAGTACAAAGCTCTCTCCCATCATCCCTTCATGGATATGCCGAGTAATGCATGTACATGGTGTAGGGAATAGACAGGCAACTCACTCTATGCGTAGGTCAATCTGTCTGCAGTTGCGAAAGGCATTGAGGGTGTTTGCATCGTTGAATTTGAAGGTTGCCCTTGTCCCTGTCGTCTTCCCCGCCGTCTCTGGGTTGTTGAAGAGCAGGGTGTAGGGACTGATGGCAGGCGCAGCTGAGGATGACCCTTCTGCTGGCTCTGGCGGAAACATCACCGCGATCCTTCCACCAGCGCTGGGGCGTCCTTGACCACACATTGTTGGAATGAAGCACGAGAGCAGATCTAATAATAATAATAAACAGATGAAATGGTCCTGGCTGGAGGCTGTGAAGATACAGGACGCAGGATGTGGAACAATAATAGGTGAGCTTGCACTAGGAGTAGCACTTCTGTTCTTTCGCGATAATGACGCGGATATGGATATCGATATCGATATACGGACGTGTAGCACTACTCATATAATAACGTCCCCCCATATGTCGGGGGCGCGCCCATTGTCGGGCCTCAAAGGTCCTCCCCTGAGGTCATGAGCAGTATCGAGCAGAATTGCGTGCCCAGCAGCTTCCATTGTGGAGAGCGCAGCGACCAGCTGCTGTCTCCCAAGGTTGCTCAAATCTGCGCACGCGTATCCACCCGAGCGGTTTTTGTGGGTCGGAATCGTTGAACCACCGTTCAGCTGCTGGGAGGGATGAGAAACTGTGACAGGGACGGCATCATCATCCTCCTCCTGAGCAGCACCAACCAGCCGTCAACGGGGGAGACACGTTCCTGGGGGAATTGGGGATGGCGATGTGAGGACCCAGGGGGCCGGCCTGGATCGCCTGCCGCCGGCGAGTACCTTTGCAGCCGCCCCGTCGGATTGGAGATCTGCCGTGACATTCACGCCGCCCTGGTCGTCCGGCTTCTATGCCATCATTCAACCTAGCTACCAGTGATGATTGGAGTACGGTCTCAGAGCTATTTAATCTTTCTTTTTTTATCTGCGCGTGGGCTCCATCAAGTATGCTTGGTGCTTCGACAACATAGGTTGGCTAGCTTCCCGGTCGGACACGACTCCGTTGTTTCTGCCTCCCCGACCGATCTGATGAGATGGGTCGTTCTGCCATTTATTGCGTTTGGACTTACTGGACAGTTCATGATGCTTCAATCATGATGAGACTCCTTGGCCAGCGCATACATCAACTGGCACTGGCCTATGCCTGCCCCTTTCTCAAGAGCCTCTACGCGTGTACAGAGTGTACGGAATAATACCACGCATACTACTCCATGCTCCTGGCGCCTATCCCAGTACTTCGTACAACCTGTCGCCAGCGCCCCTGTCGCACGATGCCGCAGAGCCTCAGAGCCAAGCGCTCTCCACACTCCAATATCGTGGGTTCTTCCTGGTTCGTCCCCAAAACGAGGTTGGAAAGGCCCAAGCTCGGAGCTCTCTGTTGAGGCTGTGCCGGATAATTTGAGAAGCGCACTCTTTCCTCCGCTGCATATTGAGGCTTTAACAGAGCTGCGTAGGGAATATCTAGATGTGATTTCGCGACAGTTTCTAGACCTTCGCCCCTACGGTGAGAATAGACCCGTGGTTCGATTGGGAGGTTGAAGCGCAGGAAATTGGTCCATTGTGGTGCAAAGAACATGTCTTTGTCCAGTTATAAAACATTCTCAGGGAGAGTCAGACGGACGACCGTCTTCAGTTTCTCCAGGACATTTTATAGCCTGCTTCTGGCGTGGGGATATTTGAGTGGATGGCTACTTCTTCTGACTGGTCTTCGGAAAGAAAACATTTTACATTCATATCTCCCTTGGTAAGCGCGGTATTCCTGCCTTTACCAGTGCATCATGAATTAAATACTGATTGCATGTATCTGTCAGTCTTGATGTTCTGCTCCAAGTCCACCACGTGATGGGATCTGCAGTTCTGTCTTGCAGACTACTCCAGAGATGTCACAGCCTATCTTGAAAATAACCAAGATCTTATTATTAAGCTGAGTGCTTTAAGTCTACTACTACAGCATTCCTGAACCAAGATCCTGCAGTTTTATCCGATCAGATTAATAATGACTTTACTAGATTGTTGTATTAGAAATTGCAGGCCTGAAATCGCTATCCAGTTGTGCAATTAGTCAGATACATGCTGACATTCAAGCGTACCTGCAAAAGCTAAGAAAGATACAAAGATCTCTTACCAAAACAGACATCACACAGGCTAACTGCAAATCTCAGGTCCGAAGGCAAATGAACTGAGAAATTACACAGAATACCTGCAAATCAGCTCATGCAAGGATGCCTGTCTATTATTAAGCAGAGTGCTTTGATTTTTGTATGTACTACTCTGTACCTGAACCAAGATCTTGCATTTCAATTCAATTGAATTAATAATAAAGACTCCTAGATATTGCATCGGAAGTTGGGGGCCTAAGATGGCTATCTAGCTGTATAATTAGTCAGCCACATACTGATATCAAATCCTGGATTTTAGCTACAGCTAGCGGTGCTAGGAGCTTAGCTTCGATGCAGGGGGCTAAGTTGGTAGGGTAGCCACTTTGGATATAAGGAGGTGCTTCGTGGCATGAGATGGTCAGTAGCAGGGAATCTCAAGCCCATTGATTCTTCAAGTGCAGATTTCGAGTTCAAGTACATACTGCTTTCCACTGGTTTCGCACAAAGCTTGCTGCAAAAATACATATACGAGGTACAATCCTTAGAGATGGCAGCTGGAAGTTCCGATTTGTTTGACTTCATCGTTGTTGGAGGTCCGTGAACATTCCCTCTCTCCGTTCCTCCCAACAGAAGAGATTTTCATTAATTAAAAAAAACCATTGACTGACGATAAAACTCCCACAGCTGGCACCGCCGGGTGTCTCCTCGCCTACCGTCTCGCGCAAACGCCAAAGGCGCCATCTGTCCTGCTGCTCGAGGCCGGTCCTGACAATTCTGCCAGCATCTTGCGTATCCCGCAGGAACGGTACTCTGCAGTCGCTGCGAATGGAATCAACTAGAACTACGAATCGGCCCCGCAGGAAGCGCTTGAAGGGAGAGTCATCCCGTATGCCCGGGGCAAAGGCCTGGGCGGGACCAGCAACATCAATTTCATGGCGTACATTGAAAGCCCGGCAGTTGATTATGATCGGTGGGCGGAACTTGTTGGCGATGAGGCCTTCAGGTGGGAGCGCACGAAGGAGAGGTTTAAGAGGGTGAGCCGCTATTGTTGGTTATTATAAGGTATTCATGAGCTGATGGGTGGACGCCTGCAGATTGAAAATCTGCACGATGAGACAGCGCCAGAGTGGAAGAAATTCGTGGACTGGAAACCCGAGAACCATGGACATAGCGGGTGAGTTTTGAATTCTCAATTTTTATATACCTACATCTCTCTTTCCATATAAAACTTTACGTTCAGTCATTCCTAATCGTACAGCCGGATAGACCAATTGATGTCGCCCTCCATCACCGGCGGGAGAAAGACATACTGCAGGTCATGGAAGCGGCATCGGAAGCAGGTGTAAGCTTTCCATCCCATATATCGGGTACCAACGATCATCTGATACTAATTCAAGCAAAACTACTAGTATCCCATAAACCTGGATCACAACTCGGGTTCGATAATGGGATTTAGCGTGGCAGCATCTTCCAGCGACAACGAGTTCCGGACGACTGGTGCCTCTGCGACTCTAACCAGCAAGCCTGATAACTTACAAGTTCGTGTCAACGCGCAAGTGACGCGCGTGCTGTTTGATGAAGACAAGACTGCTACCGGGGTGCAGCTGGCTGATGGTAGTGAAGGTAAGCAACGGCTGCATAGTTGATATAGCACTCTATCTACAACTCCGGTATCTTCTTCTCATCTTACTAACCAATTGTCAACAGTACGCGCGAGAAAGGAGATCCTGCTCTGCGGCGGCTCCATCGACACCCCAAAGCTCCTCCTCCTCTCAGGTATCGGGCCCGCCGAGGAGCTTGCTCCCCTGGGAATCAACGTCGTCCACAACCTCCCGGGCGTCGGAAAGCGTCTTCGAGACCACTACGGAACCTACATCGCCAGCCAAATGGACGCAGAATTCTCCGATCGTGAACAGTTCGAGAAGAGCACCGCGGACAAGAGACCTCCGCGTGACGACTGGCTCCAGGACACGACTGGGTATTACACCGAGCACTACAATTCCATGGCGTGGGGCTTCCTCAGAGACGAGGAGATACTGAAGACTAAGGAATTTGCGAGCCTGGATCCTTCCCAGCAGGAATTCCTTCGGAACCCAGAGGTGCCTTTGTATGAATTGCTACCGGTATGGCTGTCTTCGTATATTAAGTACATAGCTCCCCTCAAGACGAGAGGTCCATATTCATGGCTTTCCCATTGCCTGCCTTTCTCAATTAATGAGTTTATCAAACGATAATCTGTAAACTAACATAGGAATCACCAAAGGGCCTTCCCAGCATATTCCCTGACATGAAATTCGACCCAAACACCGCGCCCATGCTCTGTTTCGCCTTCCTCATGAACGCCCAGTCCGCCGGCTCCGTGACCCTTCGATCGGCGGACCCGCGGGACGCGCCCGTGATCCATCTCGGCTACTGCGAGCACCCGTACGACCGGATGGTGCTGGTCAGGGCGTTGCGGGAGGCGATGAGGTTCTGCACGTCGTCTTCCACCAAACTGGGGCGGATGTGGCAGAAGTACGTCTGCGCGCCCAGGTCGGAGAGTGAGGAGGATATCCTTGTAAGTCCGATATCCATGCCATGCCATCTCTCTGAACTTCACGTGCATGTTTGGCATGGTTACCTATTTGGTGGGTAATTAAGGGGGAAAATATCATATATAGGCCCACATCCGTCAGACCTGCATGCCTGTCTTCCACGCCCAAGGCACGGTCGCGATGGGACGACCCGACGATCCAGAAGCGTGCGTCGACTCCGATCTCCGCGTCTACGGAACGAAGCGGCTCCGCGTTGCGGATCTGTCTGTTTGTCCGCTGATCTTGAAGTGAGTACTGCTTACCTACCTACCTGTCTAAGCTGCTCTCAACCCTTTCTCTCTTCTTTGAAACTTTTTTTAACTGACTTGACTGTGATAAAGTGGTCATACCCAAGCAGGCGCGTACCAGATCGGAGAGACGGCCGCGGAGAAAATCATCGCGGAGTGCAATCTATACTAGGACAGGTTTCTGATCTCAAGACGACGGCTGGCCGAGTAGTCGCAGAATCACATATGTGAGCTTCCGATTTAGTTAAGAATAATGAGCAGTCCTCGATGAGACCGTCTAGTGGTTATGACTTCCGCTTGTCATACATATTTAAGAAGCGCGGGAGACCAGGGTTCGATTATTCTTGGATACGGTTGAGAATATGAAAAGGAATAAAATAAGATAATTCTTTTTTAATTTTTTTTATATTCATTACTTGATTGAATTTAATCCTTATCTTTTTCAGGTCGCTGACTGAGGATTGGAAATTGTGCTGCTTTTTAAAATCGTAAGGTATGCCAAGAATATTTGATGTCGGGGACTCTCATCCTAACGACTCTGCGGCCTGTCGGAGAGTTAGTAGCTCTAAATGCTCTTTGTATCTTTTTATAGATTTTCCCTTTCCGTAACAAGAATACATCACGGAATGGATATAATAAAGTGTCTACGCGGCGCATCTCGACAGGACAGTCGGCCAGCAGTGGAAGCGACAGAACATGAGATTTTTCTTTCTGTACTTTTCGAGAAGATGCTATTGGAATATTTTGTCTGGCTTTCCTGCTGACGGCGTGGATGCTTGGGCTTCGAAGTCAGATGGGGCCCTGGGATTTGTACAACGGAGTACATACTGTCCATTCAGGAGGGTGACTTACGGGTCATGTTATAATAGCAGCTACTATTAGATAACTCTTAGTAATCGTATCCTGATTTTTAAAGACTCGGTCGAGCGGGCTTGTTTCTGGCTGCCAGTTCACCGGGTGGTAACACAAGTCTTGTTACTGATGGTAATACATGGTAATATCCATGAAGGTATACTGGCTTAGGCTCTGAGACGGCGGTAAATAACCGAAATACCGGTACAGAAACAAGACACTACCGAGAGATAGATACCCGTCTAATCTGATTAGATAGCATATTTAGACTACAACCGTGGATTCTTTCTCCAGACAGCTGCCGGCACAGACTGCTCTCTCCAGCCTAGGCGGCGCCACCGAGGAAAAAAATTCGATGCGACACCAGCCGGACGCAGCCAATCGACAGCGCCGAATCGCCCGGTGGTTTCTGGTCCAGGGACTAGCGAAACCGACTAGCGAGAAAATCAGATAAGATAGCATCTCACACACCGTTATCAGATCTTGCCCACGGTTCTCCTCCGCGCGGCGTCGCCTGTCGCTGGGATCGCGGGCTCCATGAAGCCATGAAAAGATTTCACGCTTCCAAATGAACCGTCATGTGTTCCGATGATCAGGGCTACCGATTAGCCTTGTACGATCTTGCAGTCCGTGCATGCGCGCTGACTGCAGGATGTCTGCTCGGGGCTGAACGACCCGGTCTGGACCACACGGGGGGACCGCCCTTGCTGTTGAAAAGTCTTCTTTCTCGCGCCCCCGGCGGTTGATCACTCCCATGGACGGCCGTCTCGAGTGATAATAAATTCTTCCAGTTTCCTGGCAAAGCGCGGACCCCTTTGAGGTTCCTCCGTCGTCCTCGTTCCTGTAGTCGCGGCTTAGCCTACACGAGAGCTTCTGCTCAGCTGCTCATCATGCCGTTCTTCCCAAGGCTCAAACCCACCGCAGCGCCTGTGAGAGAGGAGTCTCGCCAGGACGATGAGGAAGCGGCGCAGCCGCACCCGGATGCCTATGCAAAAGACGTTGGTGCTCCACAGCCCGTCAGCGACGACCAGGTCTCTGTGGATGCCCAGACTGGCGTGCAGAAGATCGAAGCGACGACGTCCGTCTGGAGCAAATGGCACCTAGTTCTGGCCTATATCCTGTCAGTCAACCTGACTCGGTCTTGCCTTTCACATGCTAATCGTCTCCAGGATCTTCCTCATCTACTTCGTCAACTCGATGCAGCAGCAGATCATCACTGTCTTGAATCCTTATGTCACCAGTTCCTTCCAGAGACATTCCCTGACGGCCGCGACGGGCATCATGTCGAGCCTCATCGGAGGCCTGACCAAGCTGCCCCTGGCCAAGATCCTCGACATCTGGGGCCGCCCCCACGGTCTGGCCGTCATGATGGTCTTCCTGACCGTGGGCCTGATCATGATGGCCGGCTGCAACAACGTCCAGACCTACTGCGCCGCGCAGGTGTTCTACTGGATCGGGCAGAACGGGATCGGCTACTCCCTGGACATCTTCATCGCGGATACGTCCAGCCTCAGGAACCGCAGCCTGATGTTCGCCTTCGCCTCGTCGCCCTACATCGCAACGACCTGGATCGGGGGCCCCGCGGCGGCCAGCTTCCTCGCCGGGGCGGGCTTCCGCTGGGGTTTCGGCACCTTTGCCATCGTCACGCCCGCCGTCTGCACGCCCGTGCTGGTCCTCTTTATTTGGAACTACCGCAAGGCGAAGAAGGCCGGGCTCATGCCGGTGCAGCGCAGCGGCCGGACCTGGGTCGAATCGATCAAGCACTACGCCATCGAGTTCGATCTTCTCGGCCTGATCCTGATCGCAGGCGGGCTGGCGCTGTTCCTGCTGCCCTTCAGCCTGTACTCGTACCAGGCCGACGGCTGGCGCTCCGCCATGATCATCTGCATGATCATCTTCGGCGGCCTGCTCCTGATCGCGTTCGGCCTGTACGAGAAGTACCTGGCGCCCAAGACGTTCATCCCGTGGAGCCTGCTGACGGACCGCACCGTGCTGGGCGCGTACATCCTGTCCGGCACGCTCTTCGTCAGCTTCTACATCTGGGACAGCTATTTCTATTCGTTCCTCGTGGTGGTCAACAACCAGAGCATCACGCACGCCAACTACATCACCAACATCTACAGCATCGGCTCCTGCTTCTGGGCGATCATGGTGGGCATCATCATCCGCTACACGGGCCGCTTCAAGTGGCTGGCCCTGTACTTCGGCATTCCGCTGACCATCCTGGGCGTCGCGCTCATGATCCACTTCCGCCAGCCGGACGTCAACATCGGCTACATCATCATGTGCCAGATCTTCATCGCCTTCTCTGGCGGCACGCTCGTCATCTGCGAGCAGATGGCCGCCATGGCGGCCGCGTCGCACCAGTTCGTTGCCGTCGTGCTCGCCGTCGAGGCCATGTTCGCCAGCGTCGGCGGCGCCGTCGGGGGAACCGTCGCGGCGGCAATCTGGACCGGGGTGTTCCCAAAAGCGCTAGCCAAGTACCTCCCCGCGGAGACGCAGCCCAAGCTGGGCGAGATCTACGGCGACATCACCGTGCAGACGTCGTACCTGGTCGGGTCGCCGACGCGGGACGCGATCAACCACGCGTACGGCGATGCGCAGCGCGACATGCTGATCGCGTCGACGGCGGTTCTGGCCATTGCTGTTGCGTCCGTCGTCGTCTGGAGGGATATCAAGGTGAAGGATTTTAAGCAGGTCAAGGGGCTTGTCGTCTAGGTAGTCGGCTCTGTTGACCATCGTCATGCTCTCTAGTCCCCCCCAAAAACACGCAGAATAATCCTCACCCTAGTTAAAGATTGTCGGATATATATAGGTATGCAGCATCCGGAGACCACACTAGCACAGCCATGACGGACAACGATGATGACTTGAGGAGTAATAATGGATGGAGCAAATGCTTCAGGAAGAGGATTTCCCCCTCCATGTAACTAAATTTCCTAACACAGCAGGTACATATGTATGCACATACAATCAAATAACCTTTCTGAAAGAGAAAAAAAAATGCAATGTCTGTGATATAGATAGATACATTAATCATGCCCGTGAGAAGTTGGAACACTGCAGGTGACATCAGGGGACCTCGGGCGTTCTGTAGACACGGAAGGCTGATTGATTTACTCCGTACCCCTGTCCCTGTGGGGCTTTTCCCCGTGCCTCGGCATACGGAGTAGTAACAGCTCGGTAGAACGTCAACATCAACATCACCTACTAAGCTCTTCTATCACCCTACGCTTGTACCCTATACCTTGTAGACACAGTGACAGGGTAGTCTCATTCAGCTAATTTGGTCTGTCAAAATAGGAATACGAGGTACGCAATTTTTTCTTACGCTGTTTACTCCATCCCGGTGGATGCCACCATGCGGGGAACAGGGACAAGCTGTCCTGTTGTGCTGCTACTACACCACAGCACAGGCATCAACGCTACCTACCCATTTTATGCAGTTAAATCAGTATGCTTTGGATAACAGTTTTAATTAGTTCCTTTTTTGTTCTCTGATTGCTACACATACCCAATTTCCATGCCCTTGGATGAATGATTATTAATCTCCAACTTCATCCCGTCCACGATTCTTCACAGCCTCGGCTCTCTCTTTTTTTTTGACATTGGATCGGAGAAGAAGAGCCCTGATATCTTTGCTTCTTAAATTATTTTTTGATTCTTCTTTTTTGACATGGAAGACTGGACTGCTTGATACTAACTCCGTCCGGACCAGGTCTATCTACCCGGAACGAGTATTTGATCCGATTCGATAGTTGGATTGGATCACGACGAAAGAAACAGAGAGGGGGGAAATGTCCGCCGAAGAACAGGTCAAGCTGCAGGACTTTGGCTCCATTTTCTCGCTCGAGGGCAAGGTGGCCGTCGTGACGGGCGGATCGCGGGGGCTGGGGCTGCATGCTGCAAGTGGGTATGTCGTTCTTCCTTTCTTTCTTGCTGGATTCATCTGTCTTTTTGTTCCCTGTTTTCTGGTCCTTCTTTTATATAGAAAAAAGGCATATATGGCTGACGAGACTGCAGCCTCCTTCAAGCCGGCTGCTCCAAAGTCTACATCACCTCGCGCAAACCCCAGGCGTGCGAGGAGGCCGCCGCGGCGCTCAACGCCCTCCCCAACAAGCGGCCCGGGGCGGTCGCGATCGCCGTGCCCGCGGACAACTCCAAGGTGTCCGAGCTGGACCGGCTCGTGGCCGAGGTGCGCAAGACGACGGACCACGTCGACATCTTGTTCGCCAACGCGGGGGCCACCTGGGGAGAAAAGTTCGACACGCACCCGGAGGCGGCGTTCGACAAGGTCATGGGGCTGAATGTCAAGGGGGTGTTTTATCTGGTGCAGAAGTCAGTTCCCTCCCCTTTTTTCTCCCTTCTTCCTTTCAACTGCTAGGTATCCGATGAACAATATGGCTAATTTGGAAAACGAACAGGTTCGCCCCCCTCCTCCAAGCCCGCGCGACACGCGACTCCCCCTCGCGCGTCATCATCACCGCCTCGACCGCGGGCATCGGCGTCGGCGCCCTGGGCGACAATGCCACCTTCGGCTACTCCGCCTCCAAGGCGGCCGTCATCCACCTGGCCAAGAACCTGGCCGTCGAGCTGGGGCCCCGACACATCCTGTGCAACGCCATCGCGCCGGGGTTCTACCCGAGCAAGATGGCCAACGGGCTGATCGCGGTCAAGGGGGGCGTGAAGGCGCTGGAGGAGCAGTCGCCGAATGGGCGGCTGGGGAAGCCCGAGGATATTGCGGGGCTGGTGGTGTTTCTGGCGAGTCGGGCGGGGAGCCATATCAATGGGGCGGTCATCGTGTCGGACGGGGGGGCGGTGTTGAAGGGGAAGTTGTAGGTAGGCTGAGTTCTTGCCGATGTACGATGTTGGGTAGGATTTGGAGGGAGAGATTGGTAGATATAGGTAGCTGAGACAGCTTGATCTATAGCACCTAGGTACATGATATACACTGTTCCACAGTAAAGAACGCTGTTCTGCTATTTCGAGCATGCTCCTTGTTATATGTGTACAGTACAATAGTATCACCACCGATAATTCTCCTGACAAGCACGGTTTACACTTCCGAAGTTTAAATACTTCTCACATCGCAACATGGAATCCGGAGTACATACGACACCTAGATCAGATCAACTACAACTTGGACTCGTGCTTCGCCTGCGACCGGATGGCGCGGTCGATGATGTCCATGGCGCGGCAGAGCTCGTAGTCGTGCAGCCGGGGCGCGACGACCTGGATGCTGAGCGGCGAGTCCAGGTACACGCGGCGGTCGACGGTGGATTCGTTCCCTGCAGCAGAGGTGTGTTCAGTCGAGCACGTTTTGAGAGGTTGAAGTAGAAACATGAACTGCACTGCGTATACAGATAAGGGAGAAAATAAAAACAATAAAAAAAGAGGAAACCTACACAGCTCCCTGTTCTTCCGGTCCCAGCTCCCCAGCACCGGGGGCGTCATCTCGCGCCCCAGCTCCAGATCCGACTCGCGGACCGTCCGGACGGGGATCGTGCCCGCCGGGTAGTCCAGCAGGACCCAGGCCGACGTGTACCCGACGGCGTTGTAGCGGTCGTGCTCGGGCACCGGGTGCGGCGCGACGGGGCAGATGATGGCGTCGATCGTGCGCGTTCTGTCGTTGTTGTTATTCTTGGTAGCATCTGACGACGACGTCGATGACGACGTCCACACCTTCATCATCTCCCGCTCGATCATGATCCTCTCAGATTGCAGTTCAAGGAGCTGCTCGAGTGTCATCGGCTTGCGGCGCCTCAGGCGGCCCTGCAGCCAGGGGGTCAGCGGCTCGCCGGTCTGCTCGAGGAGGTCGAGCATGGGGCCGCCGCCGTCGACGTCCATGAGGCGGCCGGCGAGGGCCTGGCACTTCTTCAGCACGGGGGGCACGGGGATCTCGACCACGTCGACGCCCGCGGTGTGTCGGAGGATCCGCGCGACCTCGTCGAGGACGTTGGCTATCGGCGGCAGCGGTGTGACCAGGCCGTCGGAGCGAAGCACCCCGACTGTCAGCCTGCTGCCGGGAGTCGACGACATCGACGGCCATGGTCCAGGGATACAATCTTCTCCCCAGAGCTCGGCGCGCGGCACGATCTCGCGCATGACGGCGTCGATGTCGGCGACGCAGCGCGCCAGCGGGCCCGCGACGGCCTGCAGCGCTGCCCTGCCTTTGCCAGAGGGCTTCCCCTGCAGACTGAAGTGCCCGTCCTGCTGGCCGCCGTAGGGCACGCGGCCGACGCTGGGCTTGAAGCCGTACAGGCCGCAGCACATGGCGGGCACGCGGATGCTGCCGCCGATATCAGTGCCGAAGCCGACCATCGACCCGCGCAGCGCGACCAGCGCGCCCTCGCCGCCCGAGCTGCCGCCCGCGCTGAGCTGCCGGTTCAGCGGGTTCAGCGTGCGCCCGAACAGGTGGTTGCAGCTGTCCAGCGTCGCGACCGTCTGCGGCACGTTGGTCTTGGCCACGATCACCGCGCCCAGCGACTGCAGCAGCCCGGCCAGCGGTGCGTTCTCCTTCGCGGGGCGGAAGGCCAGCGCTGCGAGGCCGAGCGTCGAGTCGACGCCCTTGACGAAGAAGGTGTCCTTGAGCGAGACGGGCAGGCCGTGCAGGGGGCCGACGGGCTTGCCGGTGCGTCTGAAGTGCTCGTCCAGCTGTCGGGCTCGCTCGGTGGCACTCGAGAAGAGGGGTTCCGTCAGGCAGCGCGTGAGCTGGTGGGCGATGGCGGCCCGCTGGAAGACGTCAGCTTGATATCCGGTTGGAAAGACAAAACACATCGCCAAGAACCCATATCTCGTACACAGTAACCCTCCCGCAGGAACACAGACAGCTAGAGAAACGGATCTCAAGGGCAACATGCCTTACAAAACGCCCTCACAACCTCCTCCGCCCCCAACCGTCCACTGGCCAGCTCCCCCAGCAACCCCTCCACATCCCACCGCTCCGTGATCTCGACCTCCCGCGGCGTCAGCAGCCCGCACGTCCGCGGCACCTCCATCACGCTGACCCGCGTGTACTCCCGGGCCCGCGTGATCGAGTCCGCGGGCGAGAGCATGCCCGGGGGGATGGCGTGCGCGGGGAGGCGCCATTCGGGGGGGATGCGCGACGCGAGCTGGGCCTGCTTGCGGCGGGCGATGGCGAGGTAGGGGGGTTCTTCTCCTTCGTTTTCTTCTTGTTGTCGTTGTTTCTCTTCGGGAGGGGACATGGGTCGTTGGTTCGTTCGGCGACGCAGGATGATGTCTAAGTATCTGGCCAGTGTTTGTCGCAGTGTTTCATGGACCGCGGTTGAGACGGAGATACTAACCCCAATGGCTTCTTCTCCACGAGCAAACCAAACCAGAGTCAATCGTGAACGAGGCTTGACGCCCTGTAACAACAGGTTCAGCAATATGTCACAACCATTGGGATATTATTTATCCAAGGGGCTAGGCCAGGACGGTGCTTCGACCCTGGCCATCTCCGCAGTGACAGGACCGTGTCCGAGGATCAGCTCTGGGGTTGCGGGGAACCCCGGCGGGACAAGCGAACCTCGGCTGCCCAACAACGCGCACACGCTACACGCACACATGCACAACATACAAGGGGCAGGCCTGTCGCCTGCAGGCTTTTTGTTTACGGTCTGCATCTGCCGTTGCAGATCAAGTTCAATGCAGGATGACTTGCAGCCTCCTGTCGAGCTCGGCTTGCCGGCCCCCCGGGCCCCCAACAGACAAAGCGTGCCGAAACCACGCCACCTTTTTCGCGTTCATCCGGTAGTACATATATACCTGTAGAGCGCCATCGGTATGTATTATTGAATAAAACTTTTTCATTTATTCCATTCCGTTTCTAGATACCGCTAATCTATATAGATATATATTAATGCAGAATCATGTCGTGGGTAGTAAGTAGAAGGATATATGACCGAAACCTTTCTATCCAGCCCTCTATTATCAAACCGTGTATCACAGGTCTATAAGTCTATAACAGGTCTATCAGATGCGAAGGAAAAGAACAGGGAAAAAAAACAAAAAGAATGCCGGACAAGAGACAACGCCGTTCAATGCTTGAAAGATTAGAATCGCGAAACTTCTCTTCCGAAGATGCGGTTCACCATCCACCGGAACCCAACCCGCAGCTTGTTGCGCCAGCTGATGCTCATGCTCAGGTACGCGATCTTCCAGATGAGCCACGCCGTGCGGCCCTTGATGCCGTCGGGCAGCAGCCGGCGCCCGTTGCCGTTGCTGCTGTGCGGGATCTGCATCAGCGCCTTGGCGTTGCCGATGAACGCCATCGCGCCCATGTTGCGGAACGACCAGCCCTCGACCCGGTCTAGGTCGCGGTTGTTCAGGCGCTTCGCCAGCCAGCGCGCCTCCTGCTTCGTGGCCTGCGCCGTCGCCGGCGGCGCGTCCACCTCGGGCGACGCGTTGTCGCCGATGGCGAACACGTCCTGCAGCACCGCTGTCCGCCCGTCGTTGCTCTCCAGCTGCACGCGGAAGTGGTTGTCCACCAGCAGCGCCCCGGACCGCGGGTGCTTCTTGACCTGCCACGACGCCTTCTCGACCTCCGCCGGCGGCTTCTCGCCGCTCTTCATCAGCGCGGACTCCATGGGGAACTCGGGCACCTCCTTCAGCGAGCACTTGATGAGCTTGTTCATCGCGTTGCCGGTGACCCAGACGCACATGCCGACGCCGACTTCACCCTCCTCCTTGGTCTTGAGGGTCAGAGGGCCCTTCGGGTCCATCTCGTAGGGACCCGGGGCGCCCGGGGGACCCCAGCGGAGGCTCTCGACGTGGTGTCCGGTCTTGATGGTGACGCCGTCCTTGGTCATGTGTTCCATGGCATAGCGGGACAGGGACTCGTCGAACATGCTTAGCACCTTGGGCGCAACGTCGTACAGCGTGATCCGGGGCAGTCCCGTCAGACTGGGGTAGAGCTCCTTCATCTCATTGTGGATGAAGTCGCGGAGAGACGCCGCGAGCTCCGTTCCGGTCGGCCCGGCTCCGACAATCGCGAAGTGCAGGAGCTGCGCCCGCTGCTCGGGGGTCGTGGTGGGCAGCATCGCCAGTTCGAAGCACTCACGGACTCGTCGCTTCACACGCCGCGAGTCGCCAACATCCTTGAAGAAAAACGCATTCTCCCGCACGCCAGGCGTCCGGAACGTCCTGGCAACGCAGCCGACGGAAATGACCAGCTTGTCGTAGGGAACCTCGAAGATCTGCCCTTCCTCCCACTTGCGAAACTCTCCGTTCGTCTCCGGGCCATCCCCGGCCTCGTCGGTCCGCGGGGTCTCGGTGACACCGCTCCGGACGACAGTCGCCTCACACTCGACAACCTTCCTCTTGAAGTCGATCTTGCGGGCCACAGCCTGGATGAAGTCGACCTTGCTGCCTCGCTCCCGGACCGGTTCGACGATGCTGGAGAAATCGAGAGATCCGGCGGCCGTCTCGGTCAGAAGCGGGGTGAAGACGAAGTACGACCGCGGCGAGATGACGATGGGATTGTACATCTTCGGCGACAGCTTGCGAGAGATGGTGTAGCCACCCCAGCCGGAACCGAGAATCACGACTCTCTCCAGCTCAGGCTTCGCGGGGCCGGCCGCCGAGCCCTCCGCCTGGGTGGCCAGGGTGCGCCTGCTGCCATTGTTCGCGGCGAGACTGACGGGAGCAGCAGTACTCGCCAGCCGCACAGGAGCAGTACTCTGTACAGGCCGTAACGAACGCAGAGGGAGGAGGAGACGAGGTGCTCTCCCCCCCGAGGAGAGGACTGCGCGCAGAGACAATGGCTTCATGGCGCACCGGGGCGACGACGGGAGAAGGATTTCCTGAGCAGAGAGGACTGACAGAGACCCAGGGAGGACACCGCAGATATTCATATAAAAAGCGGATACCGTGTGCCGAGATTACTGCGGCGCTGGCCGCTGCCACCTGCCAGATACCATGTCTGAGAACACGATGACCTCATCCGTTGGCTGGCGCAGGCCAACCAGGACCACCGCGATTATCGAGCCAGCGCCGCGCAACCGCCATCTTTCAGACCGTTTTTTTTCCTGTGATCCACTCCGTTCGGCCCTGCGCTGAGCAGCAGCAGCAGGAGCTGTCTCGGAAAAGTCTGCGTTGTCGGGGCCGCGAATAATGTCGCCCTTGGGACGGCCGATCCGATGCGTCCCGATCTGGGAATGCCAGAACATCCATCATATCGCGCACGGGCCAGATCTCCTATTCGGGCGACTGGGTCGATCGACAAGCCGTTCCTCACCAGGCACAACGCTCCGAAGTCGTCGACACCCCTGCGAGAGGCATCTTTTCAGCGGTGTGGCCGAAGGATGCCCGTCGTCTGGGCCAGGACAGCGCCGCCTTTTTGAATCCGTAGAGGCGAGACGTCCCCCGTGTCAGGCCATGTCGAGAGGCCTGTCTCCGATGCTCGCAGCACCTCGAAGCCCAGAAAAAAATTGTCATCGCGTTAGCTGTCTCTCGGCCCAAAGTCGCACTTCTCTAGACTCCACTCGGGTCGAGAAGTCCGCCGCCAGGGGCCTCGCCGCAGCCGATAGGACGTCCACGGTTCGCCGAGGGTTCCGAACCGGCACGAACGCGGCCGCGAAGGCTGGGAATATCCACATCTGGGCCCGCGAACCCTGGGATATCGACACAGGGGCCCGGCCGGATGGGGCGCGTCGCCGGTTGATGCGACAACGATGGAAAAACAACCGAGCAAAGCCCGTCGTGCTGCCTCTTCGGGTCGGGTCAACGGGAGCCGCTGACTCAGCGGCGCCGGGATGCCGGTCGCGTGCCGGTCACGTGGTGTCACGTGTCTCCGTCCGCCCAACCCCTCCTCGCGGCGAGAGGCAGCAGCGTTTCTCACCCTGCATGTGGTCTCGACTCCTGCAAGCACTAGCTGTTGCTCCTGCTGCTGGATGAGGCCTGTTGCATGTCGCATCTGCAACATGTCTGGCTTATCGGGCCCGAAAGCCGCTGTGTCTGACGCGGCCTGGCGCTGCCTGTAGCCGAGCGTCGTGTGCGATTTGCTGCCTTCGCAAGCTGACCGTCGATTCAGGGAGATGTCTGCTACGTGAACTGCTTGGGAGTGCAGTAGACCGTTCCAGGGCTTTCACTATCAGGTCCGAACAGAATTTCCAGGTTTGCTGACACCTCTTTCGATGGCAAATTGGTGTACGTATGCCTGTGGCCTGATTCACGTCTGCCTAGTCATTCATTTCTGTTATTTAGTGAACAGTGGCAGCTGCTTCCACGATGTTCTCGCCGTTGTCGGTTTTGATGTTGGACAATTGTATTCTGTTACCAAAATCCCCTCACTTGACAGCTCTCACTTGATCAGCAAGTCAACATGGCCAGCACTCTATACTATCTGAACAGACCCACTCACCCCTTTTGGGACTTTGTCGCCAGTCTGGAAGATCTTCCCTTTTCCCAATATTTCCATCCTCCCCCGTACCCGTCTCACGAAGATGTGAGAGGCCGCGCACAAGCACACGAACAGTTCAGGAACCGAGAGAACTCCGTCCAAGGAGAAGCACCTCCCGCAGAAGCCCGAGAGGGCCCTTCTTCGCAGCAAGATCAATCTGTTCCAGGGCTTGGTGAGCACCCCGAGGAACAGAGCTCAGACCCTCTCGGCCGGGACAGACGCCGCCATGGCCATAGGGTCCGGTCTGGCGGACGACGTGGCTTCGATAGACACGAGCACCCGTTCGGATGGCATCCAGCTGGCCCTGGATGGGGTTGTCACCGTGGTGGCCACCGACCCTGGGGTCATCATCATCGTGGCCACTTCCGCCATGGCCCTGTCGACTTTGACTGGCTTGCCTTTCTGGAGAGGATGGCCTCCCAGCTAGGGATTAACCTGGATCAGATGTACAGCAACCGGCGACCTCACAACGAAAACGTGGATTTTGTGCCGCCTGTGGACATATTTGATGCCCCCAACGAGTTCCTGGTACATGTCTCCATTCCAGGTGCACGGAAATCCGACGTCAGTGTCGAGTACGATGCGGGAAACTCGACCCTGCACGTCGCCGGTGTGGTGTACAGGCCGGGAATCGATGAGCAGCTGAACAACACACTCGTGGTCGAGGAGCGGGCCCGCGAGGTCGGTGTCTTCGAGCGCGAGGTGAGGCTCGGGACCCGAGCACAGCCCGCAAACGTGGACATCGACAGAGTCTCTGCGAAGCTTGTGGAAGGAGTGTTGGTTGTCTCTCTTCCCAAGATCGTCGTCGATCCCGAAAGACTGAGGAGGAGAGTCTCCGTCGAGGATCTCTCCGGGGATGGTCACGAGCAGGGGGGAGCTGACAGACCTGACGAGATGTATGTCGACAGCAACACGGAGAGGGGTGATACGGAAGTCGGTCAGCTGACCCCAAGTCGGGACTCCGCGTTCAGCGACATCGAAGCTGAAGGTAAGGAGTATGTCACGGTCAACGTCCAGTAAGCTGGACAATCGCGGAATCTCTGCTATCAGCATAGGTAGTTTTGGGAAAGTTTAGCAATCTGGAATGAATAGTTTTCTTGGTTGACCATCCGTTTCTCCTTTTGCAGGCTCAGAAATTGCGGAAAAGAGTCTTTCATTTCTCAATTTTACCATCCTCTGCATGACTCCTCGCAGCAGAATGAGAAATTTGCACTGTTCTGTTGGTAAAATTTTATCGAAAGTCCATGTTTCCAAGCAACAAGTTTTCGCTTCGAAAATCATACGTATAGATCCATAGGAGAACTTCCAGGGACATTATCCCGTTCTGCAGCTCTCTCATCTTCTGCATTAAATTCGAAACATCCGTGGTGTGTCTCTTGGAACACATTGTTTTCAATCTGTAATTTCGATGGAGATAATTTTTACACATTCCCCACTTCACGGTCTCGCAATCAAGATATCCGCACGGAAGTGGTCTAGATAATCTGTCCAGACTCAATTTGCTATCCCACTCTAATATATGGTGTAGTGTGAAAATTGCCTTACCATAGAACAGTCACACTCCTCTACTACCTCTACTATAAGAAAAGTAAGTCTATTTATTACTCATATTAATATATATATATATATAGCACAAAACTATACAGTATCTATCTATCTATCTATTAATTTTATTCAGACTTTATCTGCTGAGCAACAGGGTCTTGAATCTGTACTGTTCGATCGATCGATCTTTAAGAACATTTCGCAGAGCCTATTCTGGATTATATATATATATAGACATATATATACACACACACTGGTAGGCACTTTACACTGAGGAGAGAGAGATATATATATACACACTGCTACCAAAGACAAAATTTGCCTATATCTTTTGTACAGTACAGTACCACTTTGCTCCAAAATTCTTTTCCTCTCTTTTTCCCTGCATGGCTGATATATCTTCGCGGAGGACGTGCTGCTCTCTAGAGCTTCGGAGATAAAAAGGCCGAGCGGAAACATGTCGACCAGAGGAGGAGCTCGTTCTGCAGTACATGTACATACACATATACATACCTCGTCGCGAAGCGCGTGTGATCCTGATCCCGAGCTATCGTCTCGAAGGCAATGCGTTGTCGGGCGGTGTGGTGTGCAGGGTGGAAGTGGAAGTGGGATTGGATTGACTTGGTGGCTGGCTGGATGGATGGCTGGCGACGGTGGAGTGTGCGCGGATTGAAGTCGACGATCGAGGTCAAAGGTCCCTCCTCCTCCTCCTCCTGCTGCTGTTGCTGCTGCTGCTGCTGCTGCCGTTGCTATGATGATAATAGAACTCTTGGACGGAAGGAGAAGGAAGAGTCAGTAGAAACGATCCTCAGTCAGCTTGGGCGAGGCGCTTATTATCCGATCCGGCTGGGGGAAGGGGGAGCCGATAGTTATCGATATGGACGATTCGATTCAGAAGCGGGCGCTGCAGAAGGCTAGGTACAGTACATGACAGACAGAGTAGAATATAGTGCCTGGCTTGCCGGTCGAGGATTTAGATTTAAAGAATATGCTAGCTCATTTGATCTCTCTTACGAACTGAATGAAGTCGGAGTTTTACCTGGATGTTGTATTGGTGGCTTCCTGACTACATGTGTACAGTACATGGATCCCTGCTGTTTACTTATCGAAAGGAATCTAGATAATCCCCTGTAGGCAGGCATCTGCCCACTTCGGTGCAGTCATGCAACGTCACCGGTGGAACTATGTGTGGTCTCAGACATAGCCAGACCAACTCCGCTTTCTCTAAGGGCTACAAAACGTAGGTATCAAGGATAGATCTCGTTGAAAAGATCTGGAACCAAAACGGTCCTGGGTTCAAATAGGTAACTGCTCTCTCTCAACATCCTCACTATCTCTAACCCTAAAGGACATCCTCGCCACCCTGTTCATCCTTTCTCTTGCACTCCTGGACGTCCCACGCGTCGACACCGGGAACAGGCTCCCCGCAAACTCGGTCTCCACGCTTCTTCTGCCGACCCTCGCCACACTCCAAAGCGTCTCGATCTCCAATGACCCTTGCGACGATGACGTATCGTCAGCTTCCCGAACTCGTTTCCTCCTCTTCTTCCTTCTCAGCCTCCACCTTCGGATCCGCCTGATCACTTCCCGGAAGCCGTCTCCGATCTCGTCGACTGACAGTGCAATGAGGATAAGCGGAATGGAGATCGCGAACCCGATCCCGAACATGTACTTGGCCACGTAGGACAGGTGCAGATAGCCCGGCCCCACGTGCGGGAACTCCTCGATGTTGATGGTGAACACGGACGCAATGAACGACAGCGGGAGGAAGATGACCGTCACGACCGTGAACACCATGATGGTCTTGCCCTGGCGCGTGGTGCCGGCCGCCTGGTCCCGGGCGAACCGCGCCTCGAAGGCGTTGGCGTGCTTCTGTTTCAGGTCGAGCAGGTCCGTGATGGAGTAGTAGATGCGCTCCGCCTGCTTGTCCATCCGGTCGATGTCCTTGAGGTGCACGTCGATAGTGCGCTGCTGCTCCTTGAAGCGCTTCTTCACGTCCTGCTGCAGGCGATGATCGCCGTTGTTGTTGTAGATCTCGCATATGGCTTCCTGGAGGTCCCCGAGGACCTGCTTCTGGTGCTCCAGGACCGTGCGGAGCATGTTGAGTTCGTCGCGGATGTCTTTCGCTTCGGCGAGAAGGTCGGTTTCCTGGCCGATGTCGAGCAGCTTGTCGACGAAAAGAGGTTCCTGGCTCTGCTCTTCTTCGTCCTCATCCTCTTGATCTTCATCCTGGGGCTGTCGATTTCTCTCCAAGGTTTGAATGAAGCGGCTTGGCCTACGATGTTGCTTCAGCCACTCGGAAGCTTGAGCCGATGCAGCATTGAACTCCTTGAACAGCAGAGTCTCACGGTCCGTTGCAGTGCCTATAGACGATTCAAACATGTCCAGAAACTGATATTCCTCATCGCCCATCCTGTGGCGATCAAACATCCCTGAACATCGACCGGTGATGACAATAGCAAGGTCGTACACAGATCGGACAGGATCTCTGGTCTTCGAATTGATATTCTCGATAATGCCATCCAACACGTTCAGCGGGTCGTTCTTGGGCTGCTCCCACCGCTGCGGGAAACTCGTGACAATCAGGTTCTTCCCCAGTATCCACATCCACAGCTGATCCACCATGAAGATCTTCGCTTCTTTCCAGGACTTTTTGCGGCCCGGCCCTTTGGTCTGGTAGCGATAGACAACCTGGTCTTGATCTCGGAACTGGGTGTCGATATTAGGGTAGAAGAACTGGTCCAGTGTGCGGCGCACATGCAACGACGTGGTCGAAGAAGACCTGAGATGGGCCCTGATGAGCATCTCATCATGTGAAGGAGCTCTAGAGTGACCCTGGCGGAAGTTTAAGGTTTCGGCTCGCTCGATTGCCTCCTGCATTTTCAGCCGTCGCTCTACGGTTTCGAAATGCAGGTATGGCATGAAAACGCAAATGTTGGTCCTAGCGGTGCTGGGAGGATCCTTGTATGAGGACGATCCGAGCAGACGCCGATACTTATCATTAGAAGCGGTGTGGTTCGCTTTACCCTTCTGCTCGGGCTTTGATGCGTTGCTGCGCTTTGCAGCAGTGCCCTTGGCCTTCCTTCCCTGAGAACCTCCTCCGTCATCCTGTGACGAGCTGTCCAGCAGTTCGAGTTTTCCTCTAGGCGTCTTCTGTTTCTTGGCCGGAGTCTCAGGGGTCTTAGCTTCCGTCGATTTACCATTAATGATGATACTCGGAAGGCCATTCTCCCCTTGTCGTCCTGGCTCTCGCTCTTCTCTGACCCGCGGCCCTCGCGGGGTGCTCTGACAAAGAGGTCTCATGAATTGCGAATGCGTCCGCTGTCCACGATGCAGGTTATTAAAGGACTTTTCCAGACCCTTGAAGCCTTCGACGTCACTTGCGCCTTCCTCGATAAATACCTTCGTGAGAAGAGCCTCCACCCACGCCATGTTATTGGCAGGCAGATGGATCCATCTGAAGCTGGTTACCTTGCTGTCATCAGGAAGGGTGCTGACGGCCTGTTTCTGCGGATTCGTCGGATCTTTTGCATAGAGTAAGTCGAACACGGATATCCTCTGGACCCGGTTCTCGTTGTGGTAGTTGCCAAAGTCGACGATGGTCGCTTGGAACCCTTTGCAGGCTCCCTTTGCGTCTTCTGACAGGGCTTCAACGTTGTTGAACGGGGCCAGAAGCTGGATGATATCCTTTCGTCTGAACTGCGCCGCTCGCAGGAAGGGCGTGCTCCCGAACGTATCGCGTATTCTTCTTTTGATATCTTTCCGCTCCAGGAGACACTCGACAACCTCTCGGTGGCCAGCCTGCGCGGCAAGGTGAAGTGGCGTGATTCCGTTAAGCAGCTGGCTATTTATCTCGGCGCCTGCCTGCAGCAGCATGCGGACGATCTTTTCGCAGCCCTTGTCGCAGGCATTGTGCAGTGGAGTCCAGCCCCCGTCGCTTCTCGCATTGACATCCGCACCGTATTTGAGCAACAGCTCTACAATGTCTTCTCGGCCGTGGGCAGCAGCGATGTGAAGGGCTGTTTTGTTTCTCAGCTCGACGGCATTCACATCCGCCTTGGGGCCATGCGGCCTGGTGAGCAGCAACTCCGCCAAATGCCTCTTGCCAGTCGCGCAGGCCCAGTGCAGCGGCGTACGACCCAGCTCATCCTGCGCATCTTTGCCATCGATCTTGCAGTCCGTCCTCAGCAAGAGTTCTACGACGTCGTGCCCCCAGTCGCATTGCTTGTCAGCCGCCAGGTTATGCAGGACGTTCCTGTCCCTCAGATCCTTCGCATTGACGTCCGCGCCCCGCGAGATGAGAAGCTGAAGGACGTGCCAATGGTTCTTCCACGCGGCCGTCATGAGCGCGGTTCTGCCCTTCTTATTCCTCGCCTCAGGCGACGCTCCATGGTCGAGCAGGAGCTGCACGACCTTGACCTGGTTGCGCTCGACGGCTCGGAGAAGGGGAGAAGGACGATTGCTCTCGACGTTGCTGTCGTCGGTCTTCGCGCCCTGGCTCAGCAGGTATCGAGCGGCTGCGAGACTCCCCCGCTCGGCGCTCCTGGTGAGCCCGATGCGCAGCAGGTTGTCGCTGAATTGGCCATTTTCGCGGGCCGCGTCGAGAATGTGCTTCAGCGCGTCCGTGTCGTCGTTCTCCGCCGCCCGCAGCAACCGGGGTTCCAGGCGATCATGGTTATCGCTCGCGACGCTGGACATGGCACAAAATCATGCATTCGCTCTGAGTTTGGCAGCTCACTTCATTCTGTCACAGGGAAAGGTTGGACGGTTCGGGACGCGGGTTGGATCAGATTCGAAAAGAAAACGATGATCGCTGCCACTGACCTTTCGTGCAGGGAAGGGGATTGATTGGTGCGTGTAACGCGGCCGCAGCGAAACATCAAGGATCATCACTCAGAAATCGACTCGGCTCAACTCTGATCGCGTAGCTTTCAAAGCATAATGACCGTCGCTGTCAAAGCGCAATATGAGCTGAAAGGTCGCTCTGCAGCAACGCTGAAATTATCAAGCGAATCGTGCGATACCATCTTCGTCCTAGGCATTATTGATTGCGCAGTTCCATACTGAGTTAATGCGTTATTAGCCTGGCCCCCCTTAGTGTTGTTGAATGGGTATTATTATTCCGCAGCGAATCCGCGCTGCGGTTTTCGCTGACGGACTTGCTCGCCTTGCAGGTTGCAAGCCGTGCGCGGATTGGCTGGCCATCGAGTTTCAACTGCATGACCTCAGCTGTGCAAGCCCTCTGGACTCGATTCTGTGCTTGTGTTGTTTTGATTGTCGTCTGCAGGCGTGCAACACTTGTATAGAGATCGTAGTATATAGGTCCTGGTCGTTGTTCCCCATGGTCTTGCCTGGAGAAGACAGGATCCATGGGCAGGACGCAGAGAAGGTTAAGCGGCGGCCCTTGCCCAACTTGACCAAAGTTACCCCGCTCAATTAGTAGAGTAGTAATTAGGTAGTTGGTGGTAGTACTCTAGTCAGTCTTGCTAACTACTTGCTACCATGCACTATCTACTATGGAGACCGTAAAGTAGTAGTGAGCACCTAAGTCCCAGGCAGCAATAAGAAAAAAAAAGGCAATCAAACAGAAACGCAGCAGATGCTTAGGTCGAGATGCTCCTTTGTTATTATCAACTATCATTGACAAAACTATTTATTGTTAGCCTTAACCTCAATGGCAGACAGACTCACATGTGGATACAACGCAGAGGAACAGTAAATGTTACCTGGCCAGAAATACATCTTGTCCGCAAGACACATAACGAAATCAATGGGCCCAAGCAAGAAGAACAAGACCCGAGCTGAACCTTGAAATATACCCCTAGTCTGGCTAGTTACAAATATATCTTGCGAATTCAACTTTTCCCCACTCCATAAAATCCCATTCCCGATACGTTTCCACAACTACAGCTCATGTCAAGGCCTACTTTCTCCAAAGATGGAATTTACCCAGACATAAGCTCCAAGGACGTAGATAATAACAAATACCTATCCATGTATTATTTAACTAAGTACAGTACACACACACACACACACACACAGTTTCAAACTCGCAGAATCTGCTTCGCATCAATAATCCAACGTGGAAAGCCAAAAGAACCCTCTCCTTATCCACAGATACCTATCTATCCATCGCAATACTATACAGTACATACATACACATGGCATTAAGTAGAAACACTCCATTTCTTTCCATTTTCTGCTCCATCTATTTTTTCCCTTCAAATATAATATAAGAAAGAAGAAATTTTAACTTGTTTGGTAAACTGATAAGTTCCAAACTAATTTTCTAAGTCGTCCTTCCCATCCACCCACTGCGATAGCGTTGCTGCCAATAATAGGTATCAAGGAAAAAGAAGACCTTCCCTCTTTTTGTTAGAAAATCACACAACCCACATGCAGTGTCTCCATTGCGCCTTCCCTTGCCTCCATTCCAAATTAGATATTATACGTCCAGAAAGTTGAGAGCGAATGAGGAGAAAAAGAAAAAGGCTGCGCTGCGAGAGAAATCACCCGAGGGAGAAAAAGGTATAGTGGAGACAATGCGAATAGAAAAAGAAAACCAAGGAACGGCCTGAAGTTGATAAAACTTGACAACGCCAAAATGCGAATGTGGCTGGAATGAGAAGAAGCCGCCACGGCGGTAAAACTAATACAGGAGAGGTAAGGAATGGAAAATGCTCAGATCCGTATCTGGACGGAGAAAGAGACAAGGGTGTGACTTGTTTTTTTTTCCCCTTTTAGCAACGCACCTGACAGACAGAATGGGGCTGATGCTCATTCATAAATCCCCTCGAACAACACGTTGACGCCCCTATTTCTTTCCTCTCTGGGGCATCTCTTTTAAAATGTCGTCAAAGCTCATGTTCGGATTTTGGCGTACAAAGTTCTTCGCGGGTGGCTCAACGGGTGAGACACCTGCAGGCAACGGCAGAGCCTCGAGTGTTGGATTAATCGAAAGGCGATGGCTATGCATCGGAGTGCCCGTTCGTTGCACTTGCACCGGGAGAGGCGGGGCGCCGCCTGGGCCCACAAGAGGCGTTCCAGGCTGGTTGTCAGAAGCCGACCCGACAGACGACTGCGGAGCCGGGGGCGGATATGAGAATGACGACTCGTTATCGTACTCATTATCGTCCGGCATAGGCGGCTCCAACAGCTGGTTCCTCTCAACCCACTGTTCCGCGACTTGCCAGCAATGGCTGCGACGATAGATACCTTCCACGCTGCTGGTAACAACGTCGGAAGGCAGACTGACAACACCAGTCCCACCTGCAACACCAAACCAGCTCCGCCCCGCCTTGGGGTCGTTCTGAATCCAGGGAGCTCCGCCACGGGGCGCCACGCAAAGGAAGTATTCCACACCTTCCGTGTATCTTACATCGGGCACATCGACTACCAGCATGGGCAGAGATTGGATAACGGCATAGAGGAAGAGCCACTGCCCGCATCTGTTGTCGGCAATCTCATCGATGCTCTTCCCGTGGGCGCTGCGCCGTTCGAATTGCATGAAGTGCTCTACGAAGGGTGTTGGTTTCAGACTGTCGCGGGTGTAGGATGCCATGAGGATCTCGTTGATGTCTGAATCTTTGAGCTTCTTTGTACGCTCCTTGGCCTCCTTCTTGGGGTCCATTGGCTTCCTCCGGATGGCCGAGAGACTCGGTATCTGGGGTATGTCAAACGGGATTGGAGGGAGTACCGGTGGTGTGCTTCGGTCATACTCGCTCAGGATCGTCCTCAGTGCTCGGGCTATGGACTCGTGGATATCAGTCGTCGCTTCGGGGTCGAAAGCTGCTGGCATCTCCACAGTCCGTGTGGTAAGAGATGTTCTATCGACCAGCATGTCGTACAGATCCGCAAAGTCATTGTACACATCCTTCAACAGTAGCCTATTCAGACCACTCTCCTCGAAATCGTTCTTCTTCGAGTTTGCCTTTGGGGGCCACGACCCGTACTTCTGGCGATAGTACTGCATCGTAAATCTCCGGAAAGAGAGGAAGGCGGCCTTCCACGCCTTGAAACGCACAACTTTGCTCTCCGCAGCCGTGTTGGAATTGGCGATTCCCGACCACAGAGAAGGGAAGTCAAAATCTTCCAGCTTGCTTTTCAGGATTTTCAACCGGTTGTCCAAGTCGAGATAGGCCCGCTCCAGTCTTTGCCGGGTGATGGGGCTAAGGAGTTCATATTTCGGGCTGTTTAGTTGCTTGATCTCCTCGAATTTGCCAACGCCATGGACAAAACCCTCGAGATAGAGTGGATAGTAACGCAAGCGCTCTCCTAGGACCATCGCCTCGATGGTCTTTTCACGACTCTTTCTGATATCCGCAAGGTGCAGTTCATCGCAGTAATTAGCGAAGGTGGTCGTTGCTGTTTCACCAAAGTTCGAGCCATCCAGGTTGGAGAATTCAAAGCGTTGCAACAGCTCTGCCACGTCCAAGAATATGGAGAAAAGGTCCGGGTGCTGCGGCGTTGCAATCAGAGCCTGGCCCAGCAGGAACGCAAAAAGATTACGGAACGACAGCAACGTTTCGGTGTCCTCCGGGGACAACTTGCAGTTTGGGTCGGAGACATCACTGTTCAGAGGAACGGGGAGATAGAGGTGCAGTGGCTGCACTTCATCCGAGCTATCGTCCACCATGGCCATCCTGCCACTACCGGAGCTGTCATTATCATTATCCGGCCAGGCTTCCTGAGAAACAGGCGAGGTCGGGCTGGTGATCGAGAGGTTCCGCGTTGACCGTTGAAGGGCTGCGACTTTTGGATCGGCGCCACGGGCCAGGAAGGTCAACGACGGCGAGGCGGCGAAGATTGTAGAGTCGACCTTGAAGGATGGAGGTCTGTTGCTGCTTTGGGGGAACAAATAGACAAAGGTATCCCCCTGCTCGCTCCATAGTTCTGGGATCTTTGGGAGGGCCGTCAGCGATGATTGCAGCCGTGGATCATAAACGTGAATTGCACGCACCGGTTCGCTTCTCAGCAACGGACCGAGGTCGTAGGGGACCTTCTGGTCCAACCCCGCAACCCATGCACTGGTACTGGGCATGCTGGCTCTGTTGTCCACGGAGCTCGCTCGTGCTCTACCTGGCATCCAGGACCGCCGTTTGCTCAGCTTCGGCGCACCAGGAGTCCCGGGCCGTGACCCTGGAGGAGCCAAGCCTCCCGAACTGGATGGTCTACTTCCGCCTCGACTCTGGGGTCTGCTGTTTGGGGAGTTGCCGGCCGTGTCTGCCAGGTCCTGATTCACCGCGAGCAAGGAAGGGGGAGGGGGAAGGGGAGCGTTTAAGTCCAGATCGTCCGTAGCACCGGGGGACAGCACGGACCGGGACTCCGAGGACGCATGGCAGGCCGGTCGTGAGCTGCTTCGCGACCTGCGCTGGGCGGCCTGATCAGACGGGAGGCGCGGGGAGTCTGCTGGGGACGTGGACGACGAGCCATTGTCCTTGTCCCTGTCCCTGTCCCGGTTCCTGTCCTTGATGGAACCAATGGAGAAGAGGGAGGATATGCGTCTTGCCGACTTGGCTGGAGCGGACAGCATGGTCGAGCGGGCTCTGCGACCGTGAGTGGCTGCGACAACGACAAAGGAGGCAATCGTGACGAGAGGGAAGCTACCATGTACAGAAAAGGGGACCTCAGTACACGCGGGTCTCAGATATCCTGCGCTGCGGCAGGAATGGATCGGCGCGGGGGCTGCAGAAAGGAGCGAGAAGGAAGGAGAGGGAGGAGGATCCCACTGGCGAAAGGAGAGAACAAGAGAGAACTATTAAACGCGCTGCTCAAGAGAGCATTGACCGGGAACTCTGGAGGGATCAGGTCAATTGCCTTTCCGGTGGAGGCCGCCTCAAGTTACTGACAGGCCAAGACAAGATGCGACGGAGGCTTAGCCAAGGGGATGGAGACGAGACGAGGACGGCGTCGAAAAAAAAAAATAAGACGACCTGTCCGCCGCCGCGACCCGGGAGGAGAGGGCAGGCGCTCTTGCAGCACGGAGAGAAGGACGTCCCGAGGGGCACGGGAGAGAATGATTAACGAGCGGACGAGGAGAGGGGAGCAGAGCTGCCCATCACAGCCCTGAGGGGTGGGATAGGATCATAGGGAGGGGCCTCGCAGCCTTGGGCGATGAACACGAGCGCCAGGGAGGTTCCGGCGCAGCAAAAAGGAAAAAGAAAAAAAGGCCAACAGGCGTTGCCTGCGCGGAAGCTCTGGCACGGCCTCCTTGGGCCCGGGGCCCGGATGCTGCTTTTCTTTTCCTTCCGCCGCTCGGATGGATGCCATGATCCATACGGGAATAACGTGGAATAATGTGGGGAGCAGGCCGGATGACGTGGGAAGCACCGGCAAGGCGTCACCCCTGGACCCTGGAGTCATGCCTCGGCGCCGACGGTGACGACGCCATCGACACAGCGAGGCGGCCGGCCCAGCGCTAGCACGCACCGGCTGCATGTTCTCTGCGCTATGAATAGCAGGCCCTCCCTATCGGGCCTCGGAGCCGCAGCATGCCCTTCTGGGGTCCGTCCTCCGAACGCCTGCACTGCGTACGCCAGCGGCGCAGCCTCGCAGCGTCGTCTTCTTTTTTTCTAGAGAGCTGACGGATGTCATCTGAGATTCAGCTCGTACTGTACTGTGCTGTACGTATAGGCATTTGTCGGGTTGACGCTGCTTCTCCGCGACACGCAGCTGCCAGCGGCCCGAGGCCGGTCTATCTCCGCACTCGCGCAACGCTCCTCTGACCACCATGGCGTGTCTTCCCAGGTCTCCTCGCCGTCACCACCCCCGATCACTCGTCTGGATCATCGTCACGGTCAGCCGCGCCCGCAAGCATCTGATCCTCGAGCATGGCCGCTCCAGCCGCACCGGCTCCGTCCAAGGAGCACATCGATCTCTTCCGCGGCTGGCCGAACCCCGCGCTGCTCCCCGTCGCGGATCTCTGCAGAGCCTCCACGGTCGCGCTCTCGACCCCCTCCATCTACGAGCCCGGCCTGCAGTACGGCCCGGATGAAGGCTACCAGCCGCTCCGCCAGCGCGTGGCGCAGTGGCTGACCTCCTTCTACAACCCGCGTGAACCCGTCACCCAGGACCGCATCTGCATCACGGGCGGGGCCAGCCAGAACCTGGCCTGCATCCTGCAGGTGTTCACCGACCCGGCCTTTACGCGAAACGTCTGGATGGTTGCGCCCACGTACTATCTGGCATGTCGCATCTTCGACGACGCGGGCTTTGCCAACCGTCTCAGGGCGGTACCCGAAGATCAGGAAGGCATCGATATCGAGTTCTTGGAACGGGCACTAAGGGAAGCGGAGGAGAGGGCGATTGCGGAAGGGAACACTCAGCCGGTACGGTAGGCCATGCTGGATGCTACTGCATGCTCCCCCTGCAGGTGTCCGGTCCCACGTGTTATTCTCCCCGGAAGATTGCCTGTGCAGATTGATGGATCCCTGCCGCCCGACTGACTCTGCTTGAAGAAGTATAAGCCGCCACGGCCGTGGAGGAAGATCTACAAATACGTCATCTACGCGACCCCTACTTTCGCCAACCCCTCGATGAAGATCATGTCGTTGCGACGACGAGAACAGCTGGTGCGGCTGGCCCGACGGTATGACGCCCTGATCGTGACCGACGATGTCTACGATTTCCTTCAGTGGCCGTCTGCCCCTGGCTCTGCCATCGGCCATCCGGACAAGGCATATCTTCCGCGGGTCGTCGATGTTGATCGCTACTTGGACGGTGGCCCGAAAGATGAATGGGGCAATGCAGTCAGCAACGGCAGTTTCAGCAAGCTCCTCGGGCCCGGTGTCAGAACGGGATGGGCTGAGGGCACGGCGAAGTTCGCAAATGGCCTGTCCCAAACGTATGGCCCCCCTGCCCTGCCGCTTCATACAGGTTATCTTCTTTCGCCCGTGCCAGGAGACCCGCAGCTGACCAAGGTGAATGCAGAGGTTCTTCGCGATCTGGGGGAGCACCATCACAGCTGACTGCAACATTCGTCGACCAACTGTTGTCGTCCTCTATCCTCCAGAATCACATCGTAAATGTCCTGCAGCCGGCTTACGCTGAGCGATATCACCGCACAATGTCCGCGGTACGCGAGTATCTCCTTCCCCTCGGTTTCACTCTTCCCTCGAAGCCGCGCGAAATTGCGGGAGGCTACTTCATCTGGCTCGATCTGCCACGGCCGCTGCGGGCGAGCGACTTGGCGCAACGGGCCATGGAGGAGGAGAACCTGAAGATTGCCACCGGGGATCTGTTCCAAGTCTGCGGGGACACCTCCAAACATAGCGATCGGTTCGAGGGTTGCGTGCGTATCTGCTTTGCATGGGAAGAGGTCAGCAAGCTGGCAGAGGGAGTGCGACGGCTCGCCCATGTAGCGCGCCGTGCAATGATGGCCGTGGAGACGGGAAGGTACCAGAATTAGAGAGCGGGCGGTTCGACCCGTCCCGGCACCAGCTCTGCTGCGTAGGAACTAGGTACCGCAGAAACCAGGTAGACGAGAAAGACGGTGCTCCCAGGCAGGTCCATCCACCGTCCGGTGTGAGGGACCACCATAGTGTGCAGACGGCTCGATCGATCGAATGTAGCTGTAGGTCAGATTGATCCCAGGACGTACTGCGGGACGGCCACAGCAGCCCGCGATATTGGCCGTCCTGTCGCTGACACGCCTAGTCGTGCCCCTTGACTGACAATCCATCCCTTCAGAATGGTACTGTGGAGTTTGATTTGGAGCACGAGCCGGCAGTCTGCCATCGACATGATCGACTTGTACTCTGTACAGTGTATAGACCACGGTAGTTGAGTCTTCGACACTCCTGGTGGAATGGCCCCAGCTAATAATAAATAAATGGGCGGGGATGGGAACAGACCTTCGATCCCACATTGTTTCAAGACCTCGACAGGTCTTGCCGTGCCTCGAGATTCTGGAGATGCACGTGCTGGACCGGAGCGTCGACAGGCCACGAGGTGACTCGAGGGCTGGATAATTTGCCGGGAGAGCGGTGCCGCGCGGAAAAACAGAGAGGAGCATGGAGAATATGCGGCTGCGTTTCAAGGATCAACTTTTGCTGACGATCAGACAACGAGCCCCGGCACCTGACGCAAAAGGCGACGCGGCAGATAAATGAGGTCGAATGGAACCAGGACTGCTCCACTGCCCCTGGTCGCTAGCCGGCCGTTGTGAAAGCTTGGCTCCCCGCTAGCCCACGGCAGAATCGCTTCCGTGAGCGGACTCCTCGATGATCGATCGACCCGACGATGTCGTTGGACTCGTTTCACTCGCCGGAGCCTGCCAGCCTTGCTGCCTTGCGACGCCCTGGCGTCGAAGTGCGCGAACGCTCTCCACGTGCACGCGTTATTGCTGCTGTTGCCATATCCCGGTCTTGGCTCAAGAACCAAAAATTGAGTACGTGCATGGAGCAAAGAGCTATTATTCGCGGCTTCTTGTATGTGACCTTGGCGCCCAGAGAAAGAGCCCTGTTGGCGGTGAGGTCTGAGCAATAGTTTATTATTGCTTGGGCATTCATCGTTAAGTGTTAAATAGCTTCTTCTCGTGAGACCCCTCTCCACTGACTTGCTCTGTGCACAGAACCCCATATAGTACGTGTTCCTCAAATACCTGATCCCCTCGAAACCAAGGGTTTGGGGGGGCTGTTGTTCCCGCAATGTTGGGGCCCAGTCTGCCAGAAACGCGTCCCGCGTCTAGGACAACCGACGTCCTTTCCTGGCTGCTATCTTCCCACTGCGTATATACCGGGTTCCTAGGAGGGAGGAGCCACAGCCACAGCAAGAGGAATGACGACTCGCGAGCAGTCGGTTTGCTCCACTGCATCGGCACACTGCGAGATCTCACGGGAGCCTATCATTTGCTCCAGCCACGCGACGATGAGGCGGAGGGCCCTGGACAAGCAACCTGCCTCTCCCGCGTCCAAGAAGACGGCATTCCCACGGCCACACGTGTGCTCCAGAAGGGGGAATTTCCAGGTCATCATGCAGCTTAGCAGGTGGGTAAATACTAAAAAGCAGGCAAGGAAAAAACGACAGATGGCAACGACAGGAAAGGGATATGCAAGGTAGATCGCAAACACTGTGACGGCCTATATAATGAAGTCGCCCCGGGTAGAGTAACATGTAAACACTCCGCTGGACACTCGCACCTGCACACGACTCTGGTTGTCGATTGGATTAATTTTGATCATAACGATCACCATCTCGACGAGCAGCTCTCTGCACGGCACCAAAATCCTCCAACGAACAGCCAGATCGTGTGGCCGTCCGTTTTGTTTCATCGAGGCCCGGCCAGCGGGATCCGGAGCCGCCCAAGCGTCCCGCGGGCCCAATCACCCGCCCGCACCCCTGCCCTCTTGCACGCCGGTTGAAACCACCGTCAGATCCCTGACGACAACGAGCCTCGCGATTCAGCGCGCTGGGCTGGATCTCGACCGGCACCGGTGGAGCTGGTGCCAGAGAGACCTGTCCTCCGCTCGAGTCACGGCCCAAGTGCGTCGCAGACTGGAAATAGGGGCGCGACGGTCGCCCGCGGGCAACGCCCCGGCCTTCCTCCCCTTGCCTCATCGACGAGCTTATCTTGGGCGCTGCGGCCCCTCTGCTCGCCTTTTTTTCCTACCTCACACTCTTTGTGTGCTCGTTCGTTCACTTTGCCATTGTGCAAACAGTCATTCTTTTCTTTCACGTTCGTTGAGCCATTGTGTGGCCGGCACGCACCTCTGGACATTGTTTTGTCCCATTCAATCCCTTTGTTGCCGCGACACAATAGGGCAGCTTGACGGCACACGCCTTCATTGCTGCTTCCCTCATTTACTTCACAGCAGCAGGCACACATTCCCCCAGTCGTTTGCAATCTCCTTCCTTTCGTTCTTTTGAATTTTGCACAACTTTTATTTCTATTCACCAACCTACCATTTGCAACGTGATCCTTTTCGCGTGACCAGTACTCGTGTGTGAACAAGTAGCAGCACAAACTGACAGGAGTATATCAGTCTCCAGTACTGGTTGCTGGAGAGGGTCCCGCGAAGCTTATGGTTTTTTGAGACTTTTTTTCGCACATTTATTTCTCTGCAGGTTCAGGCCACAAAAGTCTTGTGTTTCTTGACTACAGTCATCTCGACGATGGCGATCCTACCACGTGCAGTGGTTTTTGTTGCACATATCCTGTTGTGGCTAGGGCTGCAAGCCTCCTTCGTGGAGGCTGCCCCAGCGCCGCAAGCTACTGCTAGTGATGCTGCCGCATCGAGCTTCTGGGTAGCCAATATCCAGCGCCAGGGGACGGCTGCTTTCGGAGGCAGTGGATACCAGGTCTTTCGCAACGTCAAGGACTTTGGTGCCAAAGGTGAGATGCATCCATTCGCCTTTGACGTGCAAAATAATAGGTGGCTGACGGGCTACCAGGTGATGGGGTAACCGACGACACGGATGCCATTAACGAGGCCATCTCGTCCGGGAATCGATGTGGTCAGGGTTGCGACTCGTCAACCGTCACCCCGGCTCTTGTCTACTTCCCGCCGGGCACGTACCTTGTTTCGAAGCCCATTATCCAGTATTATTACACGCAGATGGTTGGCGACGCTCTGGACATTCCCGTGCTGAAGGCCTCCTCCGACTTCACTGGAATGGCAGTGATTGATGCGGACCCGTACACCGACGACGGACAGAACTGGTACACCAACCAGAACAACTTCTTCCGGTCCGTTCGCAACTTCGTCATCGATCTGACTGCCATGCCCATGAGCTCCGGTGCCGGTATCCACTGGCAGGTTGCGCAGGCCACTAGCTTGCAGAACATCCGCTTCGAGATGGTCCGGGGTGGCGGCGAGGCCAACAAGCAGCAAGGTGTCTTCATGGACAACGGATCCGGTGGTTTTATGACCGACCTGGTGTTCAATGGCGGGAACTATGGCATGTTCGTGGGCAACCAGCAGTTCACCACGCGTAACATGACGTTCAACGACTGCAACACGGCCATCTTCGTGAACTGGAACTGGGCCTGGACCTTCAAGTCTCTCGACATCAACAACTGTGGCGTTGGTCTCAACATGTCCAACTCCCCACAGAACCAAACCGTTGGGTCGGTCTTGATCCTTGACAGCAAGCTGACCAACACGCCCACCGGCGTCATCACTGCATTTACCGCGAATAGCAACCCCAACGCTGCTGGTACCTTGGTCCTGGACAATGTCGACTTCAGCGGTTCCAACGTCGCTGTGGCTGGAATCGATGGCAGCACCGTCCTTGCCGGGGGCTCAGTCGTCTCTTCCTGGATGCAAGGAAACGCCTATACGCCATCGGGTCTATCTCTTGGCCTTGACGTTTCCCTGCGTCCTCGCGCAAAACGCCGTCGCGGTACCTGTGCGGTTCGCCGTCCACCTCCAGCGCAAGGTGCTCCATCGCCTGCTTCCCAGTCGCCTGTGGCAGCGCAAACTGTTGGGTCAGACACGGTCTCGTCTGTCGTTGCCCCTACTTCCGTGGCCTCTGTACCAGCGTACGCTGTTGGCTCAGACAGTGTTCCATCTGCTGGCGTCTCTACTCCTGAATCCCCTGTGGCAGCTCCCACTGCTGGATCAAACACTGTGTCATCTGCCGGTGTGCCGACTCCTGAGACTACTGCAGCGACACACACCGCTGGGTCAGGCCTCCTCGGTATCAGTATCTCAATTGGTCTTGGTTCATCTCCGACTGAGACTGCTTCTTCAACTCGGTCTGGTGTGACGGGTCCTACTTGCGCGCCCAGTCCCGTATCAAAGACTCGTATCCAGAACGCGGTTTCCGCTGCGAAGAAGCCAGCGACCCTCCTGAACGGCCAAGGCAAGGTCTTCGAGCGCTCCAAGCCCCAGTACGAGGGATACCCGGCCTCCTCGTTCCTCAGCGTCAAGTCTGCTGGCGCCAAGGGTGATGGTGTAACCGACGATACGGCTGCCATTCAGAAGGTTCTGGACAGCGCAACAGAGGACCAGATTGTGTACTTCGACCACGGTGCGTACCTGATCACTTCGACCATCAAGGTTCCCAAGAACATCAAGATCACCGGTGAGATCTGGCCTCTTCTGATGGCGACCGGCGAGGCCTTTTCCGACGAGAAGAACCCGATTCCGATGCTCCAGATTGGTGAACCAGGCGACACTGGCTCTGTTGAGATCTCCGATCTGATTCTCGAGACCAAGGGCCCGGCCCCTGGCGCGATCTTGATGGAGTGGAATGTTGCAGAGGCCACTCAGGGGTCGGTTGGCATGTGGGATGTTCACTTCAGGGTTGGCGGAACCGCGGGGACCGAGTTGCAGAGTGACAGGTGCACGAAGACCCCCGACCAGAAGACCACCCCCAACCCTGAGTGCGTGGGTGCGTTCATGTTGCTGCACATCACCGAGAAGGCCAGTGCCTACATTGAGAACAGCTGGTTCTGGGTGTCTGACCACGAGCTCGACCTCTCCGACCACAACCAGATCAACATCTACAACGGTCGCGGCGTGCTCATCGAGAGCAACGGCCCTGTTTGGATGTACGGCACTGCTTCGGAGCACAACCAGCTCTACAACTACCAGATCGCCAACGCCAAAAACGTCTTCATGGGTTTGATCCAGACTGAGACTCCGTAAGTATCCATCCACCCTCTGCTGCCGATGAGTCACTGCCTAACAGTCCATCCAGATACTATCAATCGAACCCCAATGCTCTGGCGCCCTTCACCCCCCAGTCGTCCTGGAGTGACCCTGAATTCTCGAACTGCACGACTGATTCCTGCCGCAAGGCCTGGGGTCTGCGCGTCTTCGGCTCGTCTGACGTGTACGTCTATGGCGCTGGCCTGTACAGCTTCTTCGACAACTACGGCCAGACATGCCTCAACACCGAGTCCTGCCAGGAGAACATGGTGCAAGTGGACTGCTCCGACGTCCACATCTACGGCCTGAGCACCAAAGCCAGCACTAACATGGTGACCTCGGCCGAAGGCACGGGTCTAGTCCCGCAGATCGACAACCGGAGCAACTTCTGCTCGACCATCGCACTGTTCCAGCAAACCTCGTGAATGTTTGTCAAGGAAGAAAGATTCGCTGAGCCGTTTTAGCTTTTTTGACATTTGGAGCACGGAGCTTTCAGCTCCGCTCGTGCGATGTTGTTGTAGAGAATTTTTCGACTCTTTTATAATTAATGGGTACATATAGCATCTTGTCTTCTCCTTTTTCGCACGATTGGCCAGCTTCGTGTATCTTGGCGAAAGCATTCGACAGATCCAGCAAATTCTGCATGGGCTGCTGGAATTGGTTGCAAGCGGCAGAGCAGGGTCACTTCAGTTGGAAAAAAAAAATACTACGGAGGCATCGTGGATCTTGTCTGTATGCAAACGCGTGGCATGCATGTAAATTATTTTTCGGACTTGTTACTCGTAGAAAAAGTAGGTAGATTTCAATGGACTCTGGACGGTCGTACCATGTTAGGGAGTGCGTCCGGAGTCCGGAGGAATGGAGGCCAAGCAAGAGTTCGAGTTGGCTCGAGAGTGATACACATCGTTCAGTCAATTTAGCTGGTATAACTTTGAGCCCTGTTCCTATTTTGTGTCTCCTTATGTATATCCTAAAATTGTTGTGGATGAGAGATAGGCTAGGGATGTGGTGACTTGCTCAGAAAAATCAAATACTGCGAGTGCTTTTTTTTTTACCACGGATAGCGGGCTGCGCACATAGCTAGTAGCAAGTATAACAAAAATCAAGAAAAAAAAATTATAAAATTAGATTTGTTTCTAGTGCCTCTGTGGTGAAATCTTTAGATCGTAGCCGCGTACGCATCCCGATGCATGTCGGACCTCGGGAGTGAGCTAGAAGCGGCAGCCGATCGGAACGGGACACGCCCGGTCGCCGGGATCTTGGCCATGACATCACCGGGCCGGGAGGAGATGCGCTCCAGTCTATCTATCAGGGGTATTTCTAAGGGAGGGTACTGTCCCAATCTTTCAGCTGAGAGTGTTCGACTCAGTCAATCGGCAAGATTGTGGTGGATAGGTATACAGTCCTGTCCATCCCCTGCTGTCTCTCCACCGTCGAGGTCCCGTCAACGATCAGCGGCCAGGACCGCCCCGCACTCGCGGAACCCCGCCCGATTCCAACCGCCGGTCGCTGAACCACCAGGAGGAAGACACATCCCGTACTGTACAATTGACTCCCAGATATATATCATACACATATCCCTACATAGATCCATACTTCCTACATATTTGCACGCGCGCAAACACACACAATGACCAGCCCCGCACCCGCAAACGCCGGCAAAGGCGCCACCGCCCTCGACGACGAGCGCCACGTCAAGCGCAACCCGCACCCCAACTTCAAGGAGGTTGAGGCGTCGCGGCCCGACTGGCGCGACGACGTCGGCCCCCGGTTCACCAAGACGCGCAGCCCGGACTGGAAGCTGGGCGACGGCGCCAACGACGGCGGCGCCTGTCTGGCGAAGAAGCACGTCGAGATCGACCCCTACGCGGAGGGGAGACCCGTGGTGTTCAACTACAAGCTGCTCATCAGCGCGATCGTGCCGCGGCCGGTGGGGTTTATCAGTACGCGGTCGAAGGATGGTAAGCTTTTGTGTATATAAAGATGGATATGTACTGACGATCGACAGGCAAAATCACCAACGTCTCCCCCTTCAGCTTCTTCAACATGGTCGGACACGACCCGCCGCTGTTCGTCTTCGGCTTTGCGTGCGGCCTGGCCAACGCCAAGGACAGCCTGCGCAACCTGATCGACAGCGGTGAATGTAGTTTCCTCCTCCCTCCCCTTTCCCCCCCCCCCCCCCCCCCCCCCCCCCCCTCTTCCATCCCCAGGTGCTGATACAGATAACACAGGCGTCATCAACATCATCTCCGAGCACTTCATCGAAGCCGCCAACGCGGCCTCGATCAACGCCCCCTACGGCGTTTCCGAGTTCGACCTGACGGGCCTGCACATGGCCGACGCCACCCTCGTCAAGGCGCCTCGCGTCCAGGAGGCCGTCTTCTCCGTCGAGGCCAAGCTGGTCGAGACGCGCGAGTACCACAGCAGGGCGACGCCGGGGAAAGCCACGACCGTGCTGGCCGTCGTCGAGGGCGTCAGGTTCTGGGCAAGAGAGGACGCGATCAACGAGGAGCGAAATATGGTGGATCCGAATGTGCGTGTTTTTTTTTCCTTCCATATAGATGCTTGCATGCATGCATGCATGCATCAATATACTTGTCGGAGAGATATGTACTGACTGACCGATCGATGAAATTGCAGGTCCTCCGCCCCATGGCCCGTCTCGGCGGCATCTCGTACGGCCGGCTGACGGAGTGCATCGAGCTGCCCAGACCCGACTACGACACGCTCGTGGGGCAGAAGAACATCTCCTCCGAGTCGGGAGCCGTAAACAAATAAACAAGATAAATGCAAGATATACCCATCTGTAGAACATGGGGTGGTTTGTCACGTTCTACGACTTTTCTTTCTTTCTTTTCTTTTCCTCCGTTATACATATGTAAGTCAGTTTAGATAGACACCTACTTATTATTTCATTTCCCACTGGGAAAGCCATACCATAGATTAGGTTAGATGAGGTTAGGAATAGGTACAGGTACAGACAGGTACAGTATACAGCCACAGATATCATATTATAGATAGATAGATAGATAGATAGATAGACTCGGATGGTCGATCTATAAACATCTTACATGGGAATTTCGGGAGAGCGGTGCGGACCTTTGGTTGTAGTTCAAATTTCCTCTTTAACCGAGGTAAGTTCATGTTATATATTATTGCTGCATTGTATGTACATGATATGATCGATCTGCTTACGCTGAATAATATAATGTCTACAGTGGGTAGGATCCATACAGCAGTGGTCATATTATTTAGTATCATTTTAGCTAGCGCTAGGTACATACGGCACAGTACCTACCTGATTTGGGATCCCCGTGTCCAAATCCAATCCAATCAGACCCAAGACCTGGGAACCCCAAGGGTGCTCGGCATTATGTACATACTTTACTACGGTAGGAATCCTTCTAGAATCGAGGGAAACCAGAACCTTCCAGGGATTCGTTTTTTCCGAGTCCCCGACTCCCGACCCGGGGTGCGGAGAAGCGCCCCCACCGGGCGTGCGTTCGTGAACCGGCCCCACCCCGCACCGTCCCGATGTCCCGGACAAGAAGACCATATGCCCGGGTGCAGGTGACTCCTAGGTGGTTCTGTCTTGGTTCGCTGCGCTCAATGGCGGGTTGGGCAGCATCTTCACTGCCGAGTAGTGTGCATCAGGAGCTTGGACCTTGTACTAGACGAGTCGGCCAGAATGAACCGATTAATCTTGTAACTAGTACCTATGTACTGTACATACTATTGGACGGAGGTAGACGGTTGAGCGAATCAAGAAGCTGGTCTGTGGGATCCGTATCATCATTCCAATGTGGCCTGCATAAAAACGCCTCGCATCTCACTGATGATTCCGGCATCTCTGGTAGCCGAAAGACTAGGTAGAAAGCTCAGTCATCGTGGCATCAATAAGCCTCCGGTAATATCAACAACAGACGAAATGCGTATGCCGCTGTACATACAGACGCACTGCGTGCGGAATTCCCGAAAGAAGTACCTCGTAATAGGATAGGTAGTCATTCACAGCCGGGAACAAAACTCGTAATCAGTATATCATTATCCAGCCTCCTGCCAGACTGCTCGGTTCAGAGCTCTTTCTTCAGGAAATGTTCTGGCTTATGCGTCGTCTCGTAGTCGACGTGGACGTATGCACGCTCGACATCGGGCAGCGACTCGAGCTTCATCTGCAGCTCCTCCGCGACGTCGTGGGTCGCCTGGAGGGTCTCGTTGGGGTCCATGACGATGTCGACCTCGACGAGCAGGCGCGGTCCGGACGTGTAGGCGCGGACGGTGTCGATTGCGGTGATCAGGGGGGAGTGGGTCATTGCTGCTTCGTTGTCAGCAGATCCGTCTACGGAGCTTTATACAATGGCGATGGTGAAGGGATGACTCACAGATATACGTGATGAGCTGCTGCGTCTGGATGTCGGCAGTCACTCCGATAAGCAGCTGGAACTCATTGTAGGCCGTACGCAGCCACAGTCCGGTGATGAGCACGGACAGGATGATGGCGCCCATGGGGTCGATCCACCAGCGGAGCTTGCTTCCTCCAACGGAGGTCAGGATGCCGAATCCGTTGATGAACAGGTCGTTGCGGTGGTCCTCCCACAGAATCCGAATCTGCGAGAACTGGTTCCGCAGCGCCCAGCAGTACAGGAAGAGCGCGAACTTGGTGGAGAAGGCGACGATGACGGCGATGACGGAGGGCAGGTGGAAGTCGAGCGTCTCCGACTCGCTGCCCGAGTTGAGCTCGCGCGCCGAGAAGGCGATCAGGATCAGCGACACGGCGATCATGATGAAGCAGAAGCAGATGTTGCCGGCCGTCTCGATGCGGGCCTTGCCCGCGGGGAACTTGCGCGGGTTCACGCGGTTGACGGCCTTGTGGCAGATGAGGAGGGTCAGGTTGGACAGGGGGTCGAAGATGGCATCGGCCATGGTGGTGAACAGGGACAGCGAGCCGGACGCGATGGCGCCGTACACCTGCACGACGGACAGGATCACGTTGGCCGCGAAGCTGCCGTACACGGCGATCTTGTACTTGAGCTGGTTCTGGTTGTTGAGCTCCCTGGCCGCCCGGACGTGCTCCTCCACGGGCTTGAGCATCCGCCGGATGTTCTCATTCTGCGCCTCGTAGAAGTCCTGCAGCTTCTTGGTCGAGGAGGAGGGCCGCACGTTGTCCTTGAGGAGCGACGGCGCACACCCGCCCCGCTTCCGCGACGTGTTGGCCTTGATCTGCTGGATCTCATGGGGGGACTTGATCTTGGACGCGAGCTGGAACGGGTCGTTCTCGCGGGTGTACCGCGGCGGCGGCTGCCCCTCCTCGTCGGAGCTCATCCTCTGGTGGGGGGTGATGCTCTCGACGCCGGTGCTGGTGGCCTCGTTGAAGGGCAGCGACATCCTGGAGGCGCCCGTGTGGGAGGATTCCGGGCGGGTGGGATGCAGGTGGAAGGGATGGGGATGGTGGGAGATGCTCCGGTGCAGGTGCTCCTCCATCCTGTGTAAGCCTCCGCTTTGTTTTTCCTCCCCTTTGTGACTCTTCTTTTCTCCTTCCGGTGTCTCCGCCGGGTCTGGAGTTGCGGGTTCTCGCAGCAGACGGGCGTATCACAGCCGTGCGTGGCGGACCTGGACGGGCAGCGCTACCCTCCGTACAACAACGCGACGGACAATGTGGAGGCTGGCGGTGGAGGTATGCAAATCCCAGATACCCAGCGCTTAGAAGAAGGAACAAGCAAACAGGCGCATCCGCATCCCGTTCAGGCACAGACGAAGGGGTTTTGCCGGGCAGCGGGCCCTTTTAATCCCCTGCGGGCTGCGGTGAAGGCAGAGAAAACGTCAATTGGAGCTCCGTGTGGGGAGAGCGGCCGCCCAGAGCGCGGTCGGCCCGCCGTCCTCGCGCCGTCTTCTTATCGCAGCTGGAAGAGGAATGAAGCTCGGCCCGTATGCGCGCAAGATGTGCAGCAACCGGCCTGTGCGAGTTGTGTTTAGCAGCGGTGTGGGGATGTTTCCCCTCTGGTGAAACATGCACATCGCCCTGTAAACCTCCTGCCTGCGACTCCTCAGCATGCACTTGTCTTACCTCTTATCAACTAGCGTTATTAGATCCAACAATCCACAGGAGCGATATTCGTACATACAGGCGACCTGTTTCCATCGCCCTCCTCCCTCTCTCACGGATAATGCAGCTGCCAGCCGTCCCAGCATCTTCAGCGATACCCACTCATCCAGGATGAGGTCCTCCATCAACGCCAGTCCTCGACCGATATCCGCAATGCTCTGCAGTGCATCCCGGGTGCTTGCCTGCATTTCCTGAACATCTTCACCCACTTTAAGGACGTAAACAATGGCGCCAGGATCGGTCAGACGAAGACGTTTTTCAGTCTCCCTTCTGTACCCTTTCTCGACTTCTGTCGCTCTCAGCCGGTTCATTCGCGTCAGAGTGCTCCTGGAGCTGTGTCTCATCGACTTCAGGACCATCTGAAGCTCCTCAAATTCCTCTCCCAGCTGGTCAAATATAGGAACCAGTTTGGCAGCAAGTATATTTCTCCGGTTGACAATGTCTAACACTACATCAGCGGGAGTAACCACCTCCTCAAGAAGGGTGCTGAGCTGGATAGTATACAACCGGACTGTATCCTCAAGATCCTGGATCGCCGTTTCAATTGTAGCCTGAAGCTGTTTCTTGAAATCTTCCAGCTGTTCCTTTATGCAGTCATGAAGGACTTTCTTCTGCAGATTCCGCTTCTCCGCGAGTATCCTCTGCCGCTCACCTTGGTCCCCTACCCGCTGGGCATGGATCTCCCTCGCATGGAGCTTCGCGCGCTCGTTCGACGTCGTGTAGCTCCTCGTCCAGCAGTCCTGCAGATGGAACCGGATCGGACGGTCGAGAGGGCCGCCCTCGATGGAATCCCCGTATAGTCTCGGAGAGGGCAGCGCCTCCTGGCCCGTGATCTCCGCCAGTTTTGCGAGTGTCTGGATGAACTCGATCAGCAGCGCTGGGTCTTTGGGGAATATGTCCTTGTGTTTCGGCTTCTCGTGGCAGAGGAGCTTCGCCTCCGCTACGAGGCGATCAGGTACTCGATAGATCGGTCGAGCAACAGATGCGGTTGCGGCAGCATCGGGTAGTTCCATACAATGCAGATAGCGGGAGAAGAGCTTCCATTGCCTCCGCATCTCAGCTTTATCTCCCTCGAATAGCCGCTTTGGAAACCGTACGGTGGAAACTGTGAAGTATTTCGCATCTGTTCCTTCATCATGTTGAGAGCTGATGCCACGGTCTGTAGGAGATTCTCCGATGGGACTTGATAGGGTTGACAGACGAGGATCGCAGGGTGAACGGTGTGCGATGAGCCACTCCCTAAACGGGAGTGGCTTCTTCTGGTGTATTTGTTTGCGGTGGCCATGCACCTTTCTCAGTAGGAAATTGTAATGGATGGCTAATCATCTGTTGACCGTCTCTGGGTGACTTTTGAATATTTGCTCTGGCATTCATATTCTAAGCTAGAGCGTAACTATATTTTGGGATAATCATGATCAATTCAATCTCTTGGATCAGACAGCTGTCCTGTCTCAAAGTGAATATGCTCACTTCTTACTCCCCGAAATATAATACTAGGGGTTATGGTAAAGAGTTTTTTTTTTTTTTTTTTTTTTTTTTTTTTTTTTTTTTTTTTTTTTTTTTTTTTTTTAAATTTACCCTTCCCGGCACAATGGTGCTGTGCCCACTTCAGATTATGGGATTATGGTTTATTGTTTTATCTTCCAAAAGGTTTTTTTCCTCTGTCAGTATCTGTGAAACCAGAGTCAGGAAAAATTATGGAACTTTATTACTACTGTGTTCTCTGTGCAGTGTGTCTGCTGTCCAGTATTATTCAGCATCTCGGATGTGGCCTTCACTCCAGATGTCACACAGGATTGTCAAGCAACTGGCTCAGCCACAGAGCAATCATCAGAGGCTGCCTGCCATAAGTCCCTGCAATAAAGAGACTTTGACCTCTGTTGATTGTCCTCCAATTATCCCTACGCCCTCCCCTCCCATTGAATACTCAGCTGATTTCACCAGTGCCTAGGTACTCAATTTAGAGATGCCTGGACTTGTACACAGGTAATCAAGCAAGTACCAACTGCATCGCAAACATACTTGGCAAGGACAGGCCATCCTTGCACAGGAAGAGCCTGCGTTCTGGATTGGTCGCCTGAAAGTCCATCAATTGTCGAGCAACTAGTAACTACCACCTACCGATCCAAAATCTGCCATCCATCGCGATCCCCATATTCGTTCATTCCAGAGACTCTGCAGATCTATCCCTCCTCGTCCCTGCACACGGAGAGGATGCAGCCACGTGTTGGTCTGATACCCGTTCGCCAGGATGATAGCGTCCGCCGGCAGCTGCACCTCGTCCGTTGATACCTTGCTGACTGTCTGGCTCATTGGAGGATAGTTCTGCCCGGCCCAAGAGTGACCCCCCTTGGCTGCACACTTCCAATGCAACGTCAGCCCCGAACACTCGAGACGTTTTTTAAGAAAAACAGACAACTCAAATCAATTACCAGTAAGCAGTCAGACCAGATATCTATAAAGAGGCAGTTCTATTACTTAAACACGTTATCCCGCTTTCCCCGGAAAGAGCAAGACGCCTGCATACCCATGACCTGGGAAGAACCTCCGAGCCTCCCGCTCAACCTCCATCTCCGCCGCGGCTAAATTCCTCATCAGCTCTATACCCATCTCTTCATTCATCTCCCCTTATTTTCGTCATTCATGTGCCTGAATGGAAAAAGACATTAGAGAAACTGGTGCTGGAATCACTCTGTTTACTGCACAACCCTCTTCTGCACAGATGGTGTCTTGACTTGTCTATGCTGCCGTCTTAAGTCAAGTGATCAAGATGAGATGTCCCAGGACACCATCAATTTTGACATAGAAATCGATTATATGATAAGAATGGCCATGAATATCTATGAAGAGGGAAGATAAAGGCTTTTTTGTTTTGCATCCATCTGGTTTGATGCCTTGTTTATGGTTCTCGCAGTTCACAGTGACAATGATAACCTCCCCCCTTTGCATCCAACCACCACGCATGAAACATCTATACCATTTCCTCACCTCCCGGAATAATCTTGCATATCCGAGTTAATCCGCTCCGTGCTGCAAGACACGGTACGCGTTCCAGTTGCATAAACAGTGGAAGGCTCGAGCTCTCTTTCATCTCTGCCTTTCTTTCCTCTCTACCTACGTACTTATATCCCTACTTCTCCACCGCCAGATAGGATTCTGGACAGAACTCTTCAACTTCTACAAGCATCCTAGTTTTAGATTCGAATAGAACTCTAGGGATGCTTCCTTCCCGCGAGCGCCGTCGCCGCGAGCAGGGTGGCAGAAGATTCAGCGAAGATGAAGACTTCGCATCCGAGGACAATGCAAGCAATCCTAGATCCCGGGGGGCTTCTCGAGTCAAGAAAAAGAAGCGCTTTTCGTTGCGCCCAAAATCAAACATCGCTGTATGTATCACCACTATATATTTCAAGTTGAAATCATTGGCTTACATGTCTTTAGCCGACGCGAGTATGGCCACCAGACAAGATACCCGAGGACGTGTTCCTCTATATCGCCGAGTTCCTCTCCCGTGAGGACATCGGACGTATGCGACTCGTTAACCACGAGTTCTCTGCAAAGCTAGCAGGTGCTATGTTCAAGTCCGTGGTGGTCCCATTCGGACCAGGCATGTACTCGCTCACGCAGAACATCCCGATCTCAGAGACTGGAAGCGAGACCTTGTCAATCGGACCATTTGAGCGATATGGCGATCGTATTTACAAATTCGGCATCAGCTTCGAGCTGGACGAAGGTGCGTCCACCTCTCCGCCGCTGTACGCCACTCGACGATCACTGTTCGTTCTTGATGACTGACCTATCGAAATTCAGAGTCTCTCATTGATCCGCCACAAAAGCAGACAATGAAAACGATGACGGCGACCTGGGGCAGTTACTCCTGGCCCAAGGCTGAGTACCAACGGTACTACCAGCTCCAGGTGATCGAAGACACCGCGGATGAGCTCCGCAGGATGAAGAAGGCGTTCGAAAGCATGAAGAATGTCACAGAGCTCGGCCTGACGCTCAACAGCGGACACAGCTGGCTGAACGGACCAGATGTCTCTGATTACTCTCGGCACTTTGGCGAAAAACCCATGGTGTTCGGGAAGTCTTACCCAAACCCAGATATCAAAAAGGAGCAGGAGTGGAACAGCCATTTCTTACTGGCACAAACGAAAAGTATTCTTGGGAAGCAGTCGAAAGAGTCTTTCTCCGATCTGACTCCTGAAGACCTCGAGCGGAAACAAGATTCCTTCCTCAAGGAAGGAAAGATTTACTCGTACGATTCGTTCAGAGCTACGAATAGATATCCCTCTCGATTTCTGAAGGACGGCATCATTCCTCCTAGCCCTAGACTGGGGGACACGCGTAACTTGAACAGGCTTGCGCTTATCTACCGCCTCGCTTCTTACAAGATCTTCCCAGATGATCCTCCTGATCGTTCCACCCCGGTTTCTTCTTTGAACAGAATGCTCGATCCGCCGGAGGATGATGAAAGTGAAAAGGATCGTGATAAAAGCCAGTTTGTCACTTTCGGTGTCCGCAGGCCTACTTGTGACCCATGGTATCCGTTAGTCTACTCCGGCTTAAATATTGCCGGTGGTGACGATTGGGCTCGAGAACATCGGGAGGCTGAGAAGTTCACTAACCGCAAGCTCGGTAATCGCAAGCTGTACCCTAGAAGTCTCATGAAGAGCCAGATTGAGTGGCTGCGTGAGGCAGCATGGGCACAGAAGTCCTTCTTGACAACCTACGTCGTGTCGGTCATCGGGTGTTCGGATGCCTTAAGAAACGTTCACTCGTTACATCTCTCATGCATTCCCTCGGGGCTGTTGGAAGATATCGCGCGGGCTGATTTCCTCGAAGCATTGCCGCAGTTATCTCACTTGACACTTATGGTCAGCCCGGACTGGCGTGAGACATGGAACTCGGCAGATGGGCGGCTGGAATTCGTTGATCCAACGCTAGCCTCGGAAAAATTTATGAGAATACTGGATTCAACAGTGAATTCTGTTCCCAAGATTAAGAGTCTCACAATTGGCTTCGTGGGCGGAGGAGAAGATGGTAGTGGGATGTTTTCACGGAACCAACTTATTATGCCGGCCCCTCTGACCACAATCAGTGGATGCCGTGCCTTCTGCCGTGGCGTGACCAAGGACAAAGTCATTGTCTTCCCAAATGTGACGAAGCTCAGATTCAAGAACTGCTGGTTCAGTCCGGATTTGCTGGACACGTTCCTGGCGTGCTCCAGAAGAACTGAACTTGAGGAGCTGATCATGGACTCCTGCTCACTAACAGCGGCTCCTTATCCTGCCTCCTGGCGGGAGTGCTTTTTCCGCAAGCCAGACGTGATGTTCCCAGTACATGCGGCTGCGAACCTCGAGCAGTACGTTCGTCCAGGCACCTGGACTGATTTGATCAACAAGCACACTCCCGGTCCCACGATCGCGGAGCGGGACCTAGGCTACGTCCCTGGACTTGGTAAAGCTCAACCAAAGTACCTCGAGCGCTGGGAGTTCATCTCCTGCGGTTACGTTATGCTCTATCCAGGTCACAGACCGGCCAAGATCCCCTTTGCGCAGTGGAACCTCGTGCTCCCGGACATGGGCGGCCTGGATCCGGGTCTGCACTCCCGCTGGAAGAAACTCAGGCATTTCATGCTGGACGACAGTCAATATCCGTTTCTGGGCACCATCGTGCAGTGCATCGGCGAGGACGAGGAGTTCATCCTGCAGAATTGCTTCAACATGCGGCTCGGCTGGGGCGATGATCTCAGGCGTTGGCGCACCGTGGATGACGGGTTCTACGAAGGGGGCACAGGTCGATTCTCGGGTGTTCTCCTCCGGCTCGATTCTGATGGACCAGTCGAATAGTCGCGTCCGGCTGGTCATTTGACGTCGGGAGTTTGGGCTCTTCTCTGAGGGCTTTGGGGAGTCGGTAAGGTTCAGCGATGACGAGGACATACAGCCTCTGCAACTCTTCTGCGCTGTTAACTTTTCTTCGTTGTTTTGCTTCTAATGATTGGCCCATGGCGTCTGTTTTGTTTTCTTTCCCAAACAAATACTCTGCGGAGGTGCTGTCGTATTCGCTCGACAATCTGTCGTTCTCCGGCCAAAGCTTGGTTCTGGGTTTCCTATTCAGCTTCACCTTTTTCAATTCCGGCCCTACCAGCAGCTGAGTATCGCACTTGTCACTGATATCTCCCTGTTCCTTCACAAGATGAAATGCCAAACTCCTGTACATGCTGTTCTCGATCATGATTCCTCGGGAAGCGGAATATCCCCTGATGTATGATAATACATTCTACTAATGCAGGCAGTGGTTCTCAGATCTTCACTTTCTTCAGAAAATCCAAGGACGCTACAAAGCTGCAGAACCAAAATCAGATGCTTGAACACGACGCAGACGCACATGCGCACTTACGTAGACCGGAAGTCGATAGATGCCCGTCTTCTTTCTGTCTGGACCCCTACTGCCGTGTAACTGCAGGGCGCTTACGGAGCCAAGATGCGTCAGAAGACCGCCAGCGGGGGGAAAAGAGCAGGGCATTGGGCGCTGAGGCGCTGGCCAAGACGGAGTGACGTGCGTGAGCTCCCCCCCCTCTCCCCTCCGGGCCCTTTCTGCGTGGAAGCCAGCGAAGAAAGGAAAAAAGAGCGCTCCCCAACTCGTGGACAGCAGGAATCGTACTGCGTATGTCGGCGAGGCTGTGCACGAGATGTAGACGGGGTGGACGTGGGCTGTGGAGGATGGATGGATCGGGCACCGCCCTTTACCTTAACCTCGCGGGCCCCGCCACGACCGACGGGCGGCTGCGGTGGAGTTGCCGTTGAGGTCCACAGTCTTGTTCTTGTCCTGGAGTGCTCCGGAGTCTTAAGAGAGAGATGGAGACTGGGCGGTGGTCGTTGTCGCGTGGTTAGTAGGAATCATCTATCAGATTATGGACGGTGAGAAAGCATAAATAGCCAGTGTGGCTGTGACGACAAGACGTTCGAAGCGGAGAGCTTAGGATGGATACATAACTATCTGTTGTAGATCGAGGATCTTTATAAACTTCTTAAAGATCACTTTGTGCTCTTTGCGCATGTACTGCATGTCATCTATCTCGGTCCTAACTGCACGTCGCGATAGAGTTGCTTTGCCCCGTTGCGTTCCAGGCTGCGCACCGCAGTTCGAGCCTTAAGAGGCGCAGGGTTTTGGCGCCGCATCCCGCGCGCGCCGCGAGCTTCAGAGTTCACGAGTCCCTGAGCCTGAGACTCTCCTAATTCCTGAGCTTTTCTCGTTTCTTTTTCTTTTCTCTTCTTTCCCCTTTGACATCTTGTTTGCTGCTGGATTGCGCTTGCGCTGGTACCTAGGTATCCGCTTGTGCAGCGCAGCGCGTCCTTCATCTTGCACCCCACCCCCTGTTATTTATTTGTCCTGCGCCATTTTACCGGTCGACAGGTTCCCCCGAAACTCGGGGGAGGAGCATCGTACTTTGAGGATCGGTCTGCGCGTCGTGGACGCTGCTTGCCTGGACGCTGCCTCCACTCGCCACGCCTTGCGCTGCCAGACCAAACCAGACCAGACCGCGGTCGCCTCGCTCGCTCGCGACTTTCGGACTTTCTGCGGAGATTGGCTGCGTCTGCCTGGACGAGCTGCTCCGTACCCCTCGAACGTCGCGGACGCTCCCTTTCTGGCTGCGCTGCCTGTTTCCAACTTCTTCCGCCTCGTGTGCACTCCGGAGTCAAAAGATACCATCATATCATTATACTCAAGGAGTGTGAGATTGATCCACCATGAAGCGCATCATCGGTTCTCTGAACAGGCGCGCAGGTGAGTTGGCCGCTGCGCCCTTATCCAGGTACCCGCCTTTAAGCTTCTAGTCGATAATGCTGACAATTCTCCCCGCAACCCGGACAGGCCAGACGCTCGATCGCGACCCTGCGTACCCTGAAGGTTCGCCGGAGGCGACCATAGTGAGGGAAATAGTTAGTGTCAATTTCCTCTCCGCGCGATTGATCGCAGGACCTCCCGCATTGCATTGCGGGCTGCATGTATGAAACACGGGGCGTGATGGGCTGACAGCGGGGTTGTCTAACTATCTAGAAAGCGTTCTGCGAGTCGGGAGGGGGTCCGAACCATGCAGTATGTACTTCTAGTCATAGCACGTTCCTTCCTCTCCACGCTGGTCATTCAGCTTGCTGATCCGATGTCTGCATCAGGGCGACGAGTACCTGCACCTCCCCGCCATCGTCGAGGCTGCCGAGTCGAGTCCCAACGCCGCAAAGGAGGCCGCGCTGCGAATCCGCAAGTATCTCTCGAACCCGGGGACGGCGCGCGGCCACGTCCAGTACAATGCGGTCATGTTGATACGCATCCTGGCCGACAATCCGGGCCACACCTTTACGCGCAACATCGATGTCCCGTTTGTGAGCAGGGTCAAGGAGTTGCTGCGTGAGGGGCGCGACATGGGCGTGCAGCAGCTGCTCCGCGAGACGCTGGATACGCTGGAGGCGCAGAGGTCCTGGGATGAGGATCTCCAGCCGCTGCTGCAGATGTGGAGGAAGGAGAAGGTGAGATACGCGCGGGCTGCGGGGGTAAGATGCATTCATCCCCTTTGCCTCTCATGTCTTTCCTACACCGGCTGACGACATACACAGCAAGCTGTTATTCCGCAGAATTACTATCCCCAACATCAAAATTACTTCAACCACCGCCCGCGCCACGCCCCTCGGCCGACGACCTTGCCTCCGCCCGATGAACTCTCCGCGCGCATTTCGGAGGCGCGGACATCCGCGAAGCTGCTCCTCCAGCTCGTCCAGTCGACGCCTCCAGCGGAGATGCTTAGCAACGATTTGATCAAGGAGTTCTCGATGCGATGCCAGTCGGCATCCAGTTCCATGCAGGCCTACATAAATGCCGATAACCCGGCCCCCGACGAGGATACGCTCCTCACTTTGATCGAGACAAACGACCAGCTGTCCGTCGCGCTGTCGAAATATCAGCGCGGGATTCTCAACGCGCGTATAGCTCAAGGCGCTAATGCTGCTGCTGCTGCTGCAGCTGCTAATAATGGTGACAACGCTTCTGCAACTCCTACTGCAACTACTACCGCCCCATCACCGTCCCCATCACCTGCATCCGTTTCGTCAGGCGCTGCGCGACCGGTCCCTCCGCCTCCTCCTCCACCGCGGAATACCAACGCCGACCTGGCCACTTCTCCAGTTTCTCCTATTTCCACTACTCCAGCAAGCAACGGGACTAGCAGGTACCAGTACAACTCGGATGACTTCCAAGTGCAGAACCCGTTCGCCGATAACAACGCGACGACGACAGCAGACTCTAGTACAAGACACGGCAACCACTAGCACTGGATATCGGCAACAGATCAATTACAGGTTTCGAGCACGACGGCCGATGCTGTGTCTCAATAGCCGCAACTAGGGCGTCCGATGAACTCTAACATAGTCTGAGCGCTGCCCCTGTCTACACTGACCTCGCTGGCTGATGCCGCAGTGGACAGTAGGCGGCCTTGACTGGTCATCTATCTGGCTGCGGTCATTCCGGTGAGGATGGGAACTGGGCCCTTTTTCGCCCGAGGATGATCTAGAACGAGTACATTGAGTGCGCGAAGGCGAAGACCTTCCTATTCCGTGACCCGCATGCACATTATGACTCACATGTCTGTTGCGTTCTGTTCGATGCACTTAAATGTTCTGTCTCGGTTTGGATTTGGATCGTTGTTGTTCAAAGAGATTTCCTTGGCTAGATCCGGCAAGATACCTATGATATGAGGGTTTGACGCCAGCGTCTATTGCTTCTGTTCCGCCTGGACTTGCGTTTCTCGGTCTTCTCTTCCTGGTCATGGTTCGTTATATTGCCTTGCTTCACTGATTTCACTGTTGATTTGAGATCATGATACCTATCCGTCTTTTGTTTTCGGCCTCAGTTGTTTTTCCCCTCCCCCTTGACCCAGGTACTGTACCTGGGCATGCTCTGTCTATGATGGATGGATGAATGGAGTCATGCATGATTGGAATGTGCTGCATTTGTTGCTGTCACTTCAGCGATGGAATCTAGTTGAATTGAATGGACTGGAATGGATAGCATAACATAAGCTCCGAAGAGGTTATTGTCATGTGAAAGCATTTCTGTTGCCTGATAGACAGGATAGAAAAGATCAAATATACCTTGTTTGTTGGTTGGAAGCATAGGGTCAAGTTGATCTGGCCTGATGCGCGTGTATATACTGGTTGTCAGCCGTATATTACCACTATCTGTATAAGGATTAGGCAGAACTCAATGAGGATATACACTCCAAGGGTTGATGTATGTACATGTCCCCTTTTGTTTACCCTTCATGTATTCTCACTTATTTTTCCCTATTTTATCTGATTAATCCTGTATGCACAAATCTGGATGTATATATAAGTTGCTCATTATCCTAGATAGATTCAAGAAATCAGACTTCTCCACTTCATACTAGTGAATACTAGGTGTAACGACAGGCCTAGATGACTAGACCAAAAGGAGTCGTTGGGTTTATCTTGAAGACAAGAAACAAGGGGGTGAGAGCAATATAATAGTAAGAACAAGCCTGTGGTACTAGCAATGTCTATATGGCAGGTTGCTATGTGAGTCGACCACGAGGGTCGGAATCTGTCTGAAAGGAGCGTCATTATATACATGCCGTTTCCCTGAGTCTTGGTGATCATAGTGATCGTGGTGATCGTGGTGATCATGGTGATCATGGTGATCATGGTCAGTCACGTGCCGATCAGTACCTTCCCTCGGTCCTATAATTATCCGGCCTTTGTATGGCAAGGTCCATAACACTAGGTGCCAAGAATTCAACACTGGTAGACAGAGTCCCAGGTTCAGTAGAAGTTGACAGTAAGGAGAAGTGTTAATGGTGGTTTAAAAGATGCATTATTAAAAGATTGCTCCCGCCCGGAATCGACAGGGACCTTATGATATTATGTATATAACTATATATAATTATAGTACAACCCATAGGGGGTACAAGTCATATGCTTTACTGACTTACAGGAGCTGTGATTGGTATTCTTCTCTGTAGGTTTAAATGCGCCAGCTCCGGATCTCGGAGTTCGGCAACTATGCCATTGAAGAACTTAGATTACTTGCAGTTTGAGCTGGAGTACCTCGTAGTGACATGCATAACTACAACATTGACTTCTCCTTGATGTCGAGGCTGCTGTTTCCAGGTCCCTGTAGAAGACCGTAGACCTTGTCACGTGACAGCCGCCACTTGACAAACATCAACCCCATTACGTAGCTCTGAGTGCAGCCCTTTTTTATACCTGCATCTTGTCAAATACCACCCGTCTTTGCCCAGCTCCGCGCCCCATGCATCATCTGGAGATTCATCTCGTCTTTTCTTTGGTAATCCCGAGGGACTGTGAAGTGGGTTTGCCTTTCTCGAGTCCCCAAATCTGAGCCGACTACGGAGTACTCCGTACACGGCCAAGAACCTGAACTCCGGTCCTTCCAAGTCACGAGAATGAGATCACGTGATATAGCTTAGTCCCCGCATAAGTTCACCGTCGGACTATTATTATCCATGGATGATAACGGGATAAAGACAGCTTGCTGTTCATCTTTGATATCGCAGCCTCAGCAGCATCGCAGCTTTGCCCCACTGTCTTCTGTCGAACCCCTCAATGGTCATCTGTCGTCCGGGTCATTTCAATTGCTGCAATGGATTCCGCCAACAGCCAAACCCCGAATGAGCAACGACTTGCGTCTCCTCCTCGACCGCTGGCGGCATCCGAGATGACGCGGGAGAACTACCAATTCCCTACACAGGGGCTGCGACGGCGGCAAACCGAGCCGGATAAGGTACCGCTGGTGCTGGTGGCCTGTGGCAGCTTCTCCCCGCCTACACTTCTGCACCTGCGCATGTTCTCCATTGCTTCGGACTTTGTGCGCATGAATACCAACTTTGAGATCGTCGGTGGCTTTATGTCACCCGTGTCGGACGCTTACAAGAAGGCGGGCCTGGCGCCGGCGAGGCACAGGTGAGTAGTGAGCATAGTCTTTATTTTCTCATCTCTTATCTCTTATCGCTGGCACCCTTTTCCCCTCATTATTTAGAAACGAGTGTCGGAGCCGAGTGTGTCCGAGAACAAGACAAAGGAATAGACTTTCAATCCAAACTGACAAGTTTGTTTGTTGTATTACAGAATTCAAATGTGCCAATTGGCAGTGCAGACGTCGAAATGGGAAACGTCGAAATGGATCGCCGTGGACCCCTGGGAGGCGATCCAGCCAGACTACGTGCCGACGGCCAAGGTGCTCGACCACTTCGACCACGAGATCAACACGGTCCTGGGCGGGGTGGAGGACGTCAATGGGAAGCGGACAAAGGTGCGGATTTCCCTTCTCGCGGGGGCGGACTTGATTCAGACGTGAGTTACATGATTACATACCCAGACCCTGTCCAATCAATCCCTTTCAGACAGATATCCTTTTTTTTCTTGCTCCGGACTGACGTGGACCTCGACGAACTTGCAGCATGTCCCAACCAGGCGTGTGGAGCGCTCGCGATCTCGAACACATCCTGGGCGACTTCGGCGTCTTCGTCGTGGAGCGGGCGGGCACCGACATCGACGAAGCGCTCGCCAGTCTCAAGCAATGGGAGGATAATATCTACTGTATCCCTCAGGTCGTCCCCAATGAAATCTCCAGCACCAAAGTACGGCTGCTGCTTAGGCGGCAGATGAACATCGACTACCTCACCCCCGACGACGTGGTCGACTACATCAAGGAAAACGGTCTCTATCAAGAGGAAGACGCCACCCCTACGGGTAAAGGAGAAGCAAAGGCCCGTTAGTGCCGGTCTTGTTACTCCGTCTAGCTCACAGTCAGCGTCCCCAGCACGGGACGATCTTCAGATTCTCGATGTGCGCGGTGCTTGTCTGAGGACAGGATTTGACGAGTCTTCTGGGCAAATACTCCACCGCTCCGCAGGCTCTGAAGCTCTGATGTTGATCATCAGTTTTATTTATTTCTGTCTTGAAAGGCAGAAGTGTTAAGATAGCGCTATAGTAAGGCTCAAAGCCAGAGGAGGACTTGTATGCCAGCTATCTGTGTCCTCCCTTGCTGGTTATCTGGCATCCCCTGAAGATCCTAGAGCAACTGGGAATCTTGAATCACAATCATGCGCTGTCTCAAGGGAAAGCTATCCCGCTACTGCTGCTGGATAAGCGGCCTCTCGACATAGAGTCTTCTAAATGGGTGGTCCTTGGCGTGCAATGTGTAGGCTGGGGTTAGATGTTCTCAGGATGCTTAAGTTCATTATTAAATGCAAGAGTGACATTGTTAGCTTGGATTTCTGTTGTCTGGTAGTTGATGGTACACCATAAGCCATAGGTCCCGGGTTTGGACGTGGAGGCCGTTGAGAGATTAGAGTTACCGGTCGAGTTGGAATGTGGCAAGCAATTAGTCTAAATTTCTGACTGCTTAAGGCTACTCAAGGTAGAGCGGCTTGCTTTGCTATTATCGTTTCTCATTGTGTATGATTTACCCTCACAGTCACTCTACTTCTTGCTGCGTGCTAGCCAATTTTCACTGCTTTGTCTCAACCTGCCATCATTCTTTTTTAATGCCAAGTCAATGACTAGGTTATTACCTATATCAATTTCCACTCTTTATTTCGTACTTGTTGAATAGGGTAATCTCGAACGACTGAGGGACCTCCTTCTTTCTGCATAGGCCCGCTGCGTGACAGTATATGCCCGAATCCGGGATCAGGGTCAGGTGGTTCAACAAAGGAAGTACCGATTTCTGCAGTAGGTCTGTTTGAGATCTCTCACAGCATAGAGCCTTATGTGCAGACATGTGGATCAGCAAAGACTTCTAGAATATGCTGAAGCCATCAAAGAGGTACACTATCGTAATGGCGTCGTGCTATGTAAGGTAGGCGGTCTAGTGGACATCATTATCATCATCACCATCGTAATCGTCATCGAGCACATGGGATGCCGTGAGCAGATAATGAGAGAGACAGAAAAAGAAAGAAAAAAAAATGCTCAGGTGGTCTGGTCTTGCGAAGATCCCAGGCATGATGTAGCATGACATAAACAAGAGGAAAAAGAAGATGACATGCATTGTTGAATTCCAACCAGACGCCGTACCGGATCCCAGATAGATGAACATTAGAACGAACCCAATGCAAGGACCCATGCGTTTCACAGAGAGAAGAGACTTGAAAAGAAAAATGAAGGGTGACGCCGGCCATTCTAGGAGATCGAGCGAATCCAATCTGTCGAAGATGTCTCATGATCTATTCCGCACTGCCAACAATCACTCGTCAATAGACAGTGCTCCCAAACGGAGCCGTCTCCTTCAAATCTTCCACCAGATCCTCGACGTTGTTGAGATACCGCCCAAGCAGCGCCTGCTTCTCCCCGGTCGTCCGCGTAACACGACTCCCTCTGCCGTCCCGACCACCGGCGCCGTTGACACTCCTCGAGGACGCGCCCGCGAGCCTGCTCGGGTGCCGCTGCGCCGTGTTGGGCGCGCTGGTCCCGGCGCCCGGGACCGTCGGGGTCTCGGGCATCAGGTAGAAGTACAGGAACTCGACCAGCTTGAGCTTGACCTCGCGGGCCGTGGCGCGCTGCTTGAACAGCGAGGTGACGGTGAGCAGGCCGTCGAGCGCCTCGAAGGTGCGCGTGTTGGCGGGGCTGTCCAGCAGGGCCGTGACGAGGGTGAGCAGCGTGGCGGACTGGACGGCGGGGCAGTTGCTGGGGTCGAGGAGGTCCAGGAGGAGGTTCATGTAGATCTCGCGGGCGAAGAGGGCGCGGGAGGGCGGGTGCAGCAGGAGGATGCCCTGGATCAGGTCGAGCGTGGCGATGATGAGGAGGTCGTTGGTGCCGCTGCTGGCCCGGCCGAGCAGGTGTTCGAGACACGATACGAGGCGCAGGGCGACTGTTAGGTTTCACAACGGGAAGAGTTAGTTAGCCTGGTGGCTTGCTTTTAAGACAAAGAGGACCCGCAAGAAATTAATAGAACATAAATCCCTGCTACTTGCCATTCCATTGAAAGCTCTCCTGCAGCTTGAAAAACTCCCTGAAGGCCGGATCGTCCTTGAGCTCCCCCAGCGCTTTTGGTACGGGGTGCGAGGTGCCAGACCTGCGCTTCTCACCCGGCGAGTGCTTGGACTTGGAGAGGCATATCTGCGCCAACAGGCCCTCGACCTGGCGGAGACCTTTTCGGATCTTGCTTGGATCGTAGGACGAAAGATAGTCGAACGAATGCGCCAGCAGCGTCTCCATTGCCAAGCAGATTCGAAGAAGTTTCACGTCGCAGAGCTGACTTGCAGGTCAACCTGAGGTTCAATGGCTGAAGGGGAGGGGGAAACAGCTTAAATATGAAGCGGTGAGTCTCCCCAACAGCCTCCGCAGGGCAGCAATGCGTGGCCGGGGCTGCAGCTGGGCTGGAGCAGCTCCAGCTGCTGGTGATCATATCGGACATCGCGCTGGACATGTAAACATGCGGGCGGTTGGCTGGGTGAGGGATTCTGCCACCGCCCGCGCCCCGCCGCACATCATTGGCGCCGATCGGTGCCACCGGGCGATCTCGAGCTGCTGATGTTCTCCGAGAGGCTGCAGGGAGCTGGAGGTGGAGGACTATACCAGTACGGTAATGCAGTATCTGCAGTAACCTACGGTGGGGACGTTTAGAGAACCTGGCTGTGGATGTTCTTTGGTTTCGTGGTGTAGATAGGGAGCTGGTGCTGAACGTCAGATCCAGCATCCTGGAGAAGCTCCAGATCCTCCGCACTCCGGGCTCAGATCCTAGCGCGCATGTGATCGGCCGGCCCCTCGTGCGTCATCCCGCGCTCCCAAACCCTCCCGTCGCGCGTTTCGTCCTGGACAGAACTTGCGTACATCTCGATTATTCTGTCACACAGCTTTTGCATACACTCGTCTGTGCAACTTGCGTATCGTCTCATCGCGCTCGTCAGGCAGCCGTGGGCGTACGACGCGTCGCACCAGAACCCCTCTTCAAGATCCGATCATTATAAGTAGCTAACACAGGCCATGGTTTCCGACTCCTTGCAGCCGCCCAACGCGATCCCGCCACGGACCAGCTCGACGGGCATGGCGAACGGCAACATCAACTCGAGAAACTCTGGCTTGAAAGCGATCCCCGAGGACAGCAGGATGAGCGCGTCCGGCGGAGGACAGCTCCATACCAACACCGCGACCAGGCACGGCCGGAACCGATCCAGCGTCGATGGCACGAAGTACAAGGATGGCCAGTGGTCCGAGGAGAAGGAGAAGATCTTGATGGGCCCCTACGACTACATGCTGCAGCATCCCGGCAAGGACATCCGGAGGCAGTTTATCACGGCCTTCAACGCCTGGCTGAAGGTCCCGGAGGAGAGCCTGGCCATCATCACCAAGGTGGTGGTCATGCTGCATACCGCGTCCCTGCTGTAAGTGTCTGAAAAAAAGGAGTCCCGTGGATTCAGCGTCAACCGCTTTACTGACAAGGATGCTTGCGACAGCATCGACGACGTCGAAGACTCCTCCGTCTTGCGCAGAGGCGTCCCGGTCGCCCACAACATCTTCGGAACCGCGCAGACCATCAACTCCGCCAACTATGTCTACTTCCTCGCCCTGCAGGAGGTCCAGAAGCTGAAGAACCCGGCCGCGATCGACATCTACGTGAAGGAGCTGCTGAATCTCCACCGCGGTCAGGGGATGGATCTGTTCTGGCGGGACACCCTGACGTGCCCCAGCGAGGACGACTACCTGGAGATGGTGGGGAATAAAACGGGTGGTCTGTTCCGACTTGCCGTCAAGCTGATGCAAGCTGAGAGTGACACCGGAATGTAGGTGTCCAAAACAGAGACCAACCATGGAATGTGTCCCGGCTGACCGGTACCCTAGGGACTGCGTGCCCCTCGTCAACGTCATGGGCCTGATCTTCCAGATCTGCGACGACTACCTCAACCTGTCCAACACGACATACACCAAAAACAAGGGGCTGTGCGAGGATCTGACGGAGGGCAAATTCTCTTTCCCCATCATCCACAGCATCCGCTCCGACCCGAGCAACCTGCAGCTCATCAACATCCTGAAGCAGCGGACCAAGGACGAGGAGGTCAAGCTCTACGCGGTCAGCTACATGGAGAGCACTGGCAGCTTCGCCTACACCCGAAAGGTGGTCCGAGAGCTGCGGGAGAAAGCCCTGTCCCTGATCGATGAGATTGAGAAGCAGAGCGGGCAGCGGAAAGAGGGGGAAGGTGTGCGGGCGATTCTCGACAAGATCTGCGAGTCGACGTTGAAAGACGAGAAGAACGGCCAGGGAAGATGACGGTGCTGCCGGTCCGGTCGCCTTTTGTCGTGTTCCAGTCGGGTTTCGAGTTTGTTGATATTTATTTATATACCCTCTGTCTCGTTATCTTTTGTTTAATTGTGCTATGTGGTGGCAATTTGTTCTGCGTAAGGGTGCCGAAACGAAACGAAATGAAATGAATCGACATTTGCAGGCTGCATCTGATTTGGAGTGTCTAAGCTTGGATTTTTTGGGGGAGAATGGGAATCTGATCGATGGCGAGATTGCAGCGCGACGAGATATGTGTCCCGACTTATGTTATTTTCACGATGTGCTCATGTAAAACATAATTTGGGAAAAAAAAGATAAGTATCTGATTCCGCAACATCTCGACATTATATCAGCTTGATCCTGTTTTTCTTGTACTATCGTAAACATGTCGGATGCTGCATACAAAGTCCGTACGTACGGACCTAACATACAGCCCTCCTTGAGCATCCGAAATTTTCTTGTTGGCATGATTTCCTCAGGGGAAACGATCCGGCATGTTTGCCGGTGTCTCGCCCTGTTTTTTGCCTGGTGTTAGGGATGTATGTGTATACAGTACATACACTGCTGTAGATGTGATGGAAAGAAAGGAAGAAAAGTAGTAGAACGGAGTACGGAGTTAGGTCAGTAGTGGGCACGGGACTGGAGCCCCGGGCCTAGGTACTACTACTAGTCACGGTACTTGAGCCTCCTACCTTAAGTAACTTAGTCCGTTGCCACTCACTGCGGATCGCCATCCACGGATCCATGGATCCATCGTATCGGTGATTCCCTCGGGACGCGACGCGGGGAAGTTAAGGTAGTGACTCATCATGCCCGAACGGGTCTGTTCGATCGCTCGACCAGGTCTACATCCTATTATTCGAAATTTCAGAGAATAATCTCTCACCTGAGTGGACCGACCCCAGGTATGTAATAATGTAGCTAAATTAAATAAATACTAGGTGGTAATCTGCGGTCCGCGCGGCCTCGTATTTATTAGTATTCGATCTCGGATTTTTTTTCTCATCATCCTCTTTTCCGATATTCAATATATTGTTCCGCCTGCCACATACATATATAGAAGGGCGCATGTTGATCGGTTGATTAAAGCATATCAGTGGAATTTTTCTGAAAAAAGATTCACTTCTAGTTTCATTTTCCTACCTACATATTTATCTATTATCGTCGTTGATTTATATTTATCTATTTCATCGCGGCAGATAGGCTTGTTTAGCCATACCTGAGGCATATATAGTACATCTCACTTGCATACAGCACGAAAGAGAAGTATTCCTGCGTCGGGTACGGTAGCTTCATACTAGATACCTAGGTAGGTTGGGAAGATAAGCAGAAAGAAAGAAAGGCAAAAAAGGTCGAAAAGGAACGATCGAATATAGATGATTTTTACTAACTTGTCGTGGATGAGAGAGATACTCAGTTAACCAAGTTTCCGCAGAAGAAAAGACAATGGCGACATCTCCTCCCCAGCCGCAGAGCCAGAACCAGACCCCGATCCGGTATGTAGATACGGTGGAGGCGTACGATAAGTGGGCGGAGGTAAGGATCTTTTCATCAACCATGCATCCTTAGAATATATATACAGCCTGTTCAGCTACTACATACTATAGATCTTTCCCGCAATTCCATGCACTACTGTCTCGGAAGAGCGTCCTACAGTCCAAGTACTGTACATACATGTCATACATGATTGACTGATTGAGCTAAATCTAACTTGGAAGTTCTTTTTACACAGGTCTACGACACAGACGGCAACTTCCTCCAGGCCCTCGACACCATCGAGATGCGCTCCCTGCTCCCGGCCTTCCTGGCGCGCGTCGCGGCGTTTCACTCCGAGTCTGCTGGGTCTTTTGAATCTGAGTCCAGCAGCAAAAGCAAGCCGCTCAAGCTGGTCGACCTCGGGTGCGGCACGGGACGGAACACGCTGCAGCTGCTGGCCTCGGCCCCCGCGGGCGCGGAGATCGTGGGCCTGGATGCGTCGCGCGGGATGCTGGACGTCGCGCGGAGGGCGGTCGGTGAGAAGATCGGTCAGATCCAGATCCAGCGTCAGACAGAGGAGAGAAAGAATCCGACAGTAACCCTGGAAATATACGACCTTCTCCAGTCGCCGCGGAGCCCGCCCGCATGCGCGCTCGGCGCAGCCGGTGCGATTTCAACCTTGGTCGTCGAGCACATTCCCCTGGATGTGTTTTTCGAAAGTGCCTCGGAAATTCTCCTGCCAGGGGGCTACCTGCTGCTGACGAACATGCACCCCGACATGGGCGCCATCAGCCAGGCCGGGTTCGTGGATACCGCCACGGGGACGAAGATCCGGCCGGCGAGGAGCTACAGCCACACGGTGGGGGAGGTGGTTGCCGCGGCGGGGAGGGCTGGGTTTGAGGTTGTGGATGTGGATGGAGAGGGACACGGCGGACACGGAGTGAGGGAGCGGAGTGTGGATGAGGGGATGGTGGAGCTGCTGGGGAAGAGGGCGAAGAAGTGGGTTGGGATCACGGTTTGGTTTGGGGTGTGTTTTAGGAAGCGGATGGTACCGTAGAAGTGCGTTGCTCTGCGTGGTTGTGAAAGCAGAGCGCCAAAGAAGAATCTGGATATAGAAAAAGCTGAAATGCCGTCTATGGACAAGGACGGGGCGACCTCCCAACAATGCAAGATCATAATATACATGTCGGGTTATAATTCAAAAAAAGTCGTTGAACTGACTTCATTAAATGAAAGTCGAGAACTTTTCATGATACCGTCACCAACTCCTCTAACCTCGTGTTTAAAAGAACTTTTGTAGTAGCCGTTCCCGATGCTGCACAAGGTTTTCGTGCTTCCGCAACAGCCGCGCCAGCTTGTTGTGTTTCCACCCCATGCTCTCGTCCAGGATCAGGTGCGTGTATGCGAACACGCTCGCGTCGAACAACCCGGGGGTGGGGCGGTTGAAGAAATACAGGTTGTCCCCAAGCAGAGTCGACAGAGACTCGAACGCATGGCTAGCCTCGGCCTCCAAGTCGCCGACGTCGATGTAACTGGAGGATTTCAGGAGCTCGTCACGCGCAGCCTGCTGGAGCTCCGAGGCCAGAGCGGCCCGGACTATTGAGTTCGACGTCGAAGGGTCGATGTACAACCGTCGCGCGACAGCGTTGAAGTTGTCGTTGTCCAAATAAAGGTTGTATAGCTGGACGCAGGTAAGCAAGGCACTTCCCGAAGTGGGGTTCATCCGCAGACACATACCCAGGCATTGCGTATTCGATTGTCTAGAAGAGAAGCATACGCGTCCCACCGCACGCTCATCTGCTGCTCCTCCTCGCAGTGGACCTGCTCAATTGCCCACTTCTGCAGCTTGTTCGCAGGGATAGGCGTGAGGGTCCCCGCGGGGACCGCAGGAAGGAGGTAGGGAAGGGCGCCGGTCGGGGATGCATGGTTGTTGGAGGGGATCAGATGGAAATCAATTCCGACGAACTTCAGGTATGCCTAGAACTCTCAAGGACGGTTAGAAGAGAACTATATAATGACATTGAAGATCAAACAAAGGGCGGCTTCCAACCTGCCACTTCAGGCATTGTGGGTTGAACGAGGGCCGGCCATGTCTCGCGCCCGCAGCATCTATAAAGACATACAGCCTGTTTCCATCCAAGGCATTTGGGAGGCGGCGCGGCAGCTCGTTGGGCGGGTAGGTGATGAGAGGAAACTTGTCGAAGATGCGCTTTATCGGCGCGGGGACGGAGAAGAAACGTCGGAGCGGGGGAGAGCTCGAGGCTGACGACTGCTCATTGCGGGCTGGGTCTGCGTCCGCCATAGCTGGGCCGTGTCCATCGCGGCCTTTGGGGGGCATGGCGTGTTGGACCTTGTGTCTGTTTTGCTGTTTGGACCAGCGACCAGTGTATCATCCATCCGAGGCGTCGCAGGAGATCTCCGGGGCTGCGCGCGCTGTGCCAAGCCCGGCCCAGCGCTATGCCGCACTCAGGCGTGACACAGCGGCGGCAGCGAATCGCAGCGCGCGCACGCCCGTCTCGCCGTTTTCCGGCGTTTCACACTCGAGCGCCGCCGTGTGATTATCTTTTGATAGATCATCGCCCGGCCTCGATCGCGTTCCCCTCTCGACTCTGCAGGCCGCCTCCGCACGTCATCTTCCCATTGCCGGCCAAAATTCTCCGTCTGATCGTTCGCGCTGGCCCTTCGCTCCTGTGAGATCGATCTTTCCCCAGCGGGCTGCATGGCGTGCTTCTCAGAAGCAATCTGATCCGTCCCTCTCTTTTCTCCAATCGCGGCGATACGTCACTTTGCACTCGGTTCTCTTACCGTTTGGCCTGCGAGAAAACGTGCTGAAGACAGGCCACGGATAGTCCCTCTCTGCGAAAGCCAACCGCGAGTTCCGCAACGGGGCATTGCGGAGCCTTCTCCTGTCTATCAAAGTGGGCAGGGCGGGGTTTGGCGGTCAGCAATCGGGCGCGACCAGATCGAATTATAATACAGGGCACAGGGGCACCCGTCTCTTGCAACAACGCCTTGGCGGATGAGCTTCTCTTCCTGAGCCTGCATATTGGCCGATGACGTTCTGGTTCCTCCATTGCGTGGACGTCTACCGTTATCATGCCTCTCGATGAAGAAGGAGCAAAGTGGTCATGGTAGGGAGGTCTTTCACCATGCTTGTTGGTAACACTCTCGCTGCAGTCACTGACCGTTCTTTCTTCTGCAGTGAACCATGCATTCGCGGCCACCGCTCGTCAAAATGTCAGCATTTCGATAGATTGATGATCAAAGTCCCGAAGGCTGGGCGGCCTCTGGCGAAATGCCCGCACCCGAAAGGCTCCTGCAGCTGCCAGAAGTTGTACGCCTTTATGGTTCGCATTCCTAAGGGTGGGTGCATGATTTCTGCCCTATGCCAGGTTAGGTGCATGTACAAGGCTAATAGTCCCCCACAGGGTCAACCTGTCTATGCAGGCCGTTATATAAGGTGCCAGCGTCTGTGGCCGAAAATGGCCAGGTCCCAGCGCCGGCTTCAATTGCTCCAGCATCTGCTCCTGCAGCTGGGAAAGTTCAGAAATCTTCCAGACGACAGAGCAGTCTCCAGGCTGCACCGGAGAATATTGCCAAGGCCTTGAATTCTATGCCTGAATTTCAAAAACAACAGGTCAATAATGGAACGAACCCTCCGATGCCTCCGCACCCGTTCCCGTATCCTGATTTTGGGAATCCGTCTGGCGCACTCGGACCTTCTGGAACGTCAGCTCCCGACCAAGGTTCTACTACGACATCCCCAGAGCAGGTACCTGATGCGGGTGCAAGTGCTGAATCACAAAAAAGTGGTTGTTGCTCTAATAAATCAAAATCGGCCCTTCAGGCACAACAAAAAGCATCATGTTGCGGCAAGCGCCAGACTGAGATCGCAGATGACTCCAACCAGCTTAAACAGGAGGGCTATGGAGCTCCTGCGATGTCTTACCACACTTTTACGTCCTATCCGGCCTTCCCCGGGTATTGGCCGCAATCGTGGCAGGATATCAATTCGAGCGGATGTCCTCCCCCTCCTCAGAACTTGACATTTGATCAATCCCATTCTCAAATCCCGTATTATACGAATGGTTTCCACATGCAAAGCTTTGCGCCAGCGCCACCGGTGAACTTTGCGCCGGTAAATTTCAACCAGAACATGAATACGGTTAATGCTGCTATGCCCCAGTTTCTGCAGACTAATCCACAAGGCTATCCGTACGTGCCGCCGCCTACGTTTCAGGGCGATCCGACACATGAATGTAACTGCGGAGATGATTGCCAGTGTTTGGGTTGCGCTGCTCATCCATTCAACGATACCACATGGCAGCACGTCCAGCAAATGGGTTATATGATGGCATTCAGGGAGGACGATGAAAACTCCGAGGGCTCTGACGGTTGTCGAAATACTCCATTGGCTGGGCAAATGAGCCCGACAACATTCAATTACCCCACTCTTACAGAAAACAACCTTCCCACGCACAATGAAAGCGGCCAGGGATCAATACACAGCTTCCCGGATCAAGCCTCTACACAAACCTTTAACAGCGGGTTTTCTGCTTCTCATGCTGCAGGGCAACAGCTGATGCAGCCCTCTCAATACTACACCGTCGAATACCCTGTGGGGCTATTAAACCCGTGTTCTGACGTGACAGGCAGCTGTCAGTGTGGAAATGACTGCAGCTGTGAAGGCTGTCTCACGCACACTGGTCACAATGCTGCGTCTATCCAACCTTCTGCGCCTGAAAGCACACCATCAAAGACTACAGAGTTTACCGCCCCTTCGAGTGAGCCACCTGTCCACACGCAGGCCCCGATTCCAACGATTGACGACCTCGCTTTTTCACCCCTGAGTCCACCGCCAGTTGAGCCACAGGTGGTGTAGAACCTCGTGAATGCGGTGAGAACTGAACTTCACGGGACTATTGTTTATCTGCGACGACAGGAGTTGCCGGGACTGATGGAATATGATACCCCAATTAAAACTGTTCGGCGTTTGGGCTGGTTATGATGAACTGAAGATATTTAATGATAAATCAAAAATATCTCTCCTGCCGAAATGACCTTTATCAAATCCCCTCTCACGCTGAACTTCTCCCCCATGTGGTTTCCCTTGTAATGTGGTCTTTAGGTCAGAAAATAGATTGTTGGATCTTAAAACAGGCACGCGGCACCTCGCGCGGTGAAGATGACCTATGCCATGTGAATTTCAGTCTACATTTGGTGCGAGCTTCTCGAATGAAACGAGAAGCGGAATAATGAGGCCTTACACAGATCATGGCCATCAGACAGAGTTGATGACCATAAACCTCGGTAAAAGATGAAGTCTAAATCTTTTCCGTCTAAAGGGCACTTTCCTCTGTGCCCTCTCTATACTTCGTCTGTACAGGTATTTATACATAAAGAGGTAGATTGCTTGGTTGGCTCTAGCGGTGACAAATCCATCGCCGTGACAGTGCCGACTATCAATGGAAATTTTTGCGTGGCAGCGAGGCACGTAGTGGGCGGCACCGAGTCCTCCACGTCCTTCTATACTATCATTTCTCAGCAATTGAGAGAAGATATTCTCACGACTTGAACTGACGCAGTCCGTCCCGGACGGGCTGATCGCCGCGGCGGAAAGAAGCTGGACATTGCGTTAGCTCAGGTTGCATGTCCCAGCTAGCGGATACATTATCACCGCCTCCGGCGGCGGAAGCACCGGGGTTAAGAACAAAACATACCATCCGCCTCTTCCCACGCGCGTCCGGCTCCGAAGCCCAAGCCAACCCACGCGGGCCAGGCTCTCCGCTTGAACAGAAGCACCGAGAATATGACACCGAAGGAGAGACCGAGGGAGGAGCGGATGATCATGGACGAGATGGCGCGGTCCCACTGTTATGGATATACGGTCCTTTATATTAGCCCCATGCCTAATACAGAACAGTCATTGACCCGAAGAGGACTCATGTGTGTGCTCAGTATTTTTAGGATTGGGAGACGACGTGGAGGAGAGAGGGGCAGTTGAGAGAAAGGTCGCGTGCGGCTCTGTTTTTTTACCTTCTCGTTGAGCAGGGCCTCGCTGACGGGTCTGGTCGACCTCGCGACCGGCACGACCGCCCGGGAATCGTTCGAATCGGCCATTGCGATGGATCTGTCCGCCGTGCGGTCAGCCTGGAGAAACAATTGAGCAACTCCCACTTCTTCACTTACCTGTATTTTCGAGGCGGAAGGCTAGTGAAATAATGGCTAAGTGGAGGAGGTCACGGATCCTTGGGACACGGCGGTTTGCAAGGTGCCTTGACTTGAGGGCTGCGCTGTTCGCGGGCGGTCGGAAAAACTAGGCTCGGGCACAAGGCCCGCTTGGTTCCTATTCCGTCACTGCTTGGTCGCGACACGGTTGCTCCGCGCCGAAGCTCTCGTCTCAAAGCAGTAATTCTTTTTTTGTATGTAGATGCGGAAAACCCCACGGACAAAGCAAGCAACACAACGCCCCATCTCTTGATCGAGATGGCACCCGTTGCGGAGGTGGGTTTCTTTTTTAATATTCCTAGATATGCATAGATTTAATATGTCGTTAGAATCATGGCTGATTTTGTGTCCCCCGTGCAGCGTCCGCGCTCGTCGCACGAGGCTCTGCTCCAGCTCGAAAAGGGCACCGCGTCCCCCGCGACCCAGCTCAATGAAGCTGCGCAGATCATAGGGCTCGACTTTGCGCTGTGCGCGAGTCATCCGGAAGCTCTGCGCTCATCTACGATCCGGGAGAATCCCGCTCCGAAGGAAGAATGGGTGCTCAGGTGGTTGCTGAAAAAGCTCAAGGCCGGAGAAGCCTACCGTGCGGATCCGGCCTCATTCCTCCTCCTGCGACAGCTGATCGACCGTATCCCTCCAAAGACACTCGCTGCGACGTTGAGCGACCACAAGTTCCTGTCTATTTTGAGTGTTGTGATCACGGAGGTCGCAAACGGTGTTGTTCGGGCCTTTGAGAACACATCGTCTGATTTGCACCTTTCGGGCTCCGAGTCCAGCCACACCTTGGGTCGATCGCCTACCATTCCCCAGGACGCTGATAGGAAAGGGAGAAAGCGGAAAAGGACGAGCGACGATGAGGATGAGGATGCTGTTATGGATCTCAGTCAGCAGCAGCCGCCTACCCTTACATCCTACCTGCTGACTTTCATGCGCATCCTGGACTGTCTTTACGGCCTGGTGTCTCTGGTAAACAAAGCGCAGGGTGATCATGCGATCGCCAGTTCCCACCTGAAGCATACGCTTCGAGGGGAACCGGAGTCTATTGCCAAGATATTGGGCAAGTCGTTCAAGATGGGCGCTATAGCTGCTGTCGAGTTCTCAGATGCGCAAAGGGTAACCGATCTGCAGCATCTGTTTTACGTCCTTCCAGCCGTTCTGGAGCTCTGGGAGCTCAGATCCTCCCGTCAAGATGACTCTGAAAACAAGTCCAGCAATGAGGCCTTTGCGACCTACTGTTTCCCCCAGGCCTTGAGACTGCATCTTAATGTCCGCTCCACTACATTAGACTCTGATGAGAGAGCCCAGCTCCTGCATGGACTTGAGCGTCTGATTGCGCTCCACATCGTCCTTCCAGCACGCGCGGACTTTTTCGCCAAGGGGGGCTCTGGAATCGATTATTCCGCCGATGAACCAGATTGGAGCTCTGTCAAGCCTGTATCGGCTACCTTTCGACCATACCTACGGGAGAAGGACGTTGACGAACTGGACTCGTCGGAACAGGCGAAAGAGCGGGAGCCATCAGTGACCAGCGAGGGATCCCAGAACAAAAGCGGTCTGCGGAAGACCGCTGAGCTGCTTCCGACGTTCCTTGATATCGCCGTCCGCTCCGTTCCTAGAGACACATTCCGCAGACAGACAAGCGAGGCACCTTGGCTGGAAACGCTCTTCGTCTCTATTGCGGAGCTGGCATTCTCGGCAATCAAGGAGGAGGACGAATCCAACGTAACCCCCGAATTCGTTCCCATCCTGGAACAGATGTTCCGCGTTGTTCTTGATCGAGGAGTCCACCTGTCACTACACACCCTGCTTACTCACGCCGGATATACCGGTCTTTTCAAGGATGATCTGAAACTGGTCAGGTGGAGCTTGACAGCGCTCGTTATGAAACTTGGCGTCGACATCTTTCTTCCAAACTCTGGCCTGCCTGATTCGCGTCGTCTTCTGAATGCTCTGCTGGAAAAGATCATGGCACACTGGGCCAGTGGCGCCTCGGCTGGCGAGGAGACGTACGAGGTTATCAAGACCGGCATCGTCCTTCCCCTGGCTCGTGGTTTCGCTGCTGCAAGGGACCTGCTCACCTTTGTTCAAATCTGGTACGAGCAGCTGATGGCTGTGGAAACGGCACGCTCAAAGAGTGACAATTTAGCGCACTTTTCTTTTTGGGAGGACGATGATCTCGCTGCCTGCTACAATGATCTTATAAGAAATTCGCTTACGGACGCGCAGCTTCTTGCTCAAGTTCAAACCGCTGCAAACGAAATCAAGGCGGAGGGTGGCGAGATCTCCGGATCAGCGCAGGCTTACGCTCGTTTCGTTATCCTGGAAGCGGGCTCGACGAGTGGGATGCGAGCTGAGAGTTCTGACAATCCGAGGAGTGTGTACAAGTCGGTCATTGAGACATTGACCCTCTCATTAGCTTCGAAGCAAAAGCTACATTGGCGGTGGCGCCTGTGGCGGTTTGCTCGATACATATGTGAGACCAGCGTCAAGTTGGCAGATAGTCCTTTGAGCAGTGGCGTCACAAACTTGGTCAAGGAAGCCGCAAGCAACATCCAAAGGCTTCATAAAAGTTCGTCAAAGAGCCAAAGGGATTACCTGGAGATTCTGGAAGCTTATCGGTTCGTCCTGGCTGTGGTTGGAAAGTCTATAGAATCCCAATACGTGGAGCAGCTTGACTCGCTTACTGCAGACATTGCTCCATTCTTAAAGGCAGTCTTGAAAACTGAAAAGAATTCCTTAATCGTGTCTCCATGGGACGGTCGGGCTGAGAGTGTTGACTCTCCTGTGGCCCTGGCGACGGCATATCTTGTGACAGTTCTCAGGGAACCTGAAGTTTGGAGCAAAATCAAGTCCGAGAGCCGACGCCCTCTCTTTGATGGGATGTTCTCTTTGGCTGTTGCTCAGCACAACTTGCTTCCTTCTTCGACACTGGACAAACCCCCTTCTAATGCCCGGTTTGTCCAGCTGTGGGCAGGTCTCGTTTCCCACGAATATCTTCTCAACGTTCCATGCATCGCTAATGATATACTCGCTGTCCTTTGCGATCGCGTCAAGAACGATGCATCAACTCGCAAACTTAGCGTCCCGAGCCTGCAGAGGATCCCGGCCGGACTGTTCTCGCGCCACCAGAGAGGGATTCTATTGGACTTGCTGCAGGAGATCATTCTCCAGAGAAGTATCCCAGTTGAACTTTCGGCTGAGATGCTCGCTCTAATGGCGAAGCTGGCAGACATGCCCAAGTCACCTGCCCTGGTGACGAGCGACTGGGAAGTGGTCTGGAAACTCGCCGCGGCCGTATCCCTGCAAGGTACGGACCTGGATCTGCAGGTGATGAAATCGTTCCGGAACCTGCACAGGGCTGTTATAGCCAAGTTTCTCGTTGCCTCGGAAGAGGATAAACAGAAGTTGTTCAAGAAGACTTATCGCAGGATCTCCTCCATGGCTTCGAAGCTGAAATCCATCGAGTACAACTCTCTGGAGGCGTTTCTGCTCAGGATTTCTCTCTCGCAATTCTGGAGCCATCGCGCGCAGCTTCCAAGTGTCTTTGACGAGGCGGAACTGGATTCTCACCGCCAGAAGGTGTTTAAGTTGCTCGTTTCTGATCTCCAGTCGTTTAAGAAGGAGATGAGAAAGGGAGCTTTGAAGAATTCGAGGTCCATCTCTCTAATAAAGAATTTGGTCGCCTTGGAGGACTTTGAAGATCTGGCTCAGGACAACGAAGATATCGAGAAATGTCTTACCGAGATCGAAGAAAGTGTGGCAGAGAGCTCTGTGGATTCTGGCTTGTCCTTGCAAAGACTGATCAGACGCCGCGTTCTTGCTGGACGAGGACCCGGAAAGAACATCACATCGCCGGTGATGCAGTGCGCAGAGGTGTTCCCTCTCCAGCAGCTGTACGGAGAAGAACAGCAGCTTTTCGTCAAGGAGACCACTGAAAGGTTCCGCTCCATGACAGCTGAGGAACTCTTAAGAGTGGTCAGTGATATCAGGGAAACGGGCTTCGTAGGCGATGGGGCATCATACAGACTCCTTGTAGCAGGATTGGCCATTGCATCGCTGACTCCAGTCGAAGATAAAGAGTGTGCACAATCCAAGGAGCTGTCGTCTCTCTGCACGGCAGTCACGGAATCTCTACCTAAAAGCACGTCTATCGAGCAGTTCTCTCTCGCTGCCGAGTGTCTGGACATTCAGCTCCGCAATCACCCCCGATCCATCACCCAATGGAACGTTGACAGTCTGCTTGCCTCGGTTGCGGTGTGTGCTTCGAGCTCTGGTCCCCATATCTCCTCCCAGTTCGCAGGCATGATATACATTCGCCTCTGCCGCCTGATGGGTGTCCTCTTCGGTCTCTACAGACAGAAGCTCGGAGGCCGCTTCCATCTGATCGTCCCGGCCTTGCAGCGCCTTCTGACCTGCCTCTTCGCTCCAGCCAAGAAACGTCACAAGAGATCCACGCGGACCACATCACACCAGGACCAGCCGCACTGGCTCGCTCCCCTCAACGCCTCGCACGCCGTGCACTTCACCCGCCTCCTCACCTCCCTCTGCGACCCCACCGTCTCCGCCGTCGCGAAGCCCATGCACTCCGGCCCCGGCCACGAGGCTCTGACGGACCAGACCAAGAAGGCGAAGCGCGTCGCCGGCCAGTACCTCCAGTACCTGATCATGGAGTACGCGCAGTGCTCGCTGCGGGGCGCGCTGGCGCCCGAGGTCAAGGCGGCCCTGCTCCCGGGCCTGTACGCGGCGCTAAACGTCATGTCCCGAGAGACGATGCGGGCGCTGAATGCGGGTCTCGACGTGTCCGGGCGCGCGGTGTTCAAGGGGCTCTACGACGATTATGTGAAGTTTGGCAAGTGGAATAAAGGATAGTTAGATGAGATAATTCTGGCGCTGGATTCGATATCTTTTTTTTCCCCGTTTATGTGAAGAAGCTCGAAGGAGAAAGGGTTAGGTATGTATGTCATGCATGTACTGTAAAAAGAATATCATTGTATATTAATATACCCTTTTTTTTTATTTTTAATGTACGATGAAGCTATGGATTTGAAAACAGCATACTTGTTGATTTGGGGATCTATTCAAAATGCGCCTAATTCCTCAGGTGCACCCTTCTCCGCTAAACGTTCCTGCCTTGCACCCCTGTAAGTCAGAAGTCCAATGAAACCTCACAGCCTCCAATCCTTACCTGGAAAGAAATAATGAAGCTATACTCACTCAGAATCTACATATCCCTTAACAGAGAGATTGATGCATGATCATGTCAGTCATCATTGTAAAGACAAGACTGCCTATAAAGCTATAGAACCCACAGTGATCTGAATATGCTGCTGTTGCATATGCTATAGCGAGCTCTCACACATATTACAGAGACTTCAGAGATGGAGAACTTTATCTCTCTATGGTGGTGAGATCCCTTTGCCAAGAGTGCCAGGACCTGGGTTTACCATACAAAAACAGGTGGAGATTTTTTTTTAAAAAAAAAAAAAGACAGCCAATTCCCACAAGGGGGCACCGCAGGAACTTTTAGCGTGAAGGGGTGTAGCTGAGGAATTAGAGGTACAGTATGGAGTCCATTGTAGTCAGAGGTGGGTCTTGGTGCCAGCCTTAACCGATTTGTGTAAGGCCAGGGCGCCATGATAAAACTCATTGATCTTATTGCTGTCATGCAGGTAAGAGTATGGATTTTGTGACTTGTTCCTTGAAGATATCTGATGCTGTGATGCGTAAGTTGTAATATCAATGAGGGTAAGCAATCAACTGGGGCCAATTGATAAGCCTAACGATTGAGAGAGGCAGATAGATCTCCGAGGGCGGCGCCAGTCCCAGCGAGGCTAGGTCCACTCGCCCCAGGCTCTGCTGGTTTACTCTGTAACTGGAAGTGGCGCCCGGGCCTTATCTCTGCTTATCGGTCCGTGGAGGTTGGGTCAGAAGCTCGCCTGGCATTTTCTTTACTCGACTCGATCGAGCAACGGAAAATGATAAGAGATTTGCCATCCGACTCTGCGTCGGCCACGGTCCGTTCGTGGAACAGACTCCAGGTATTGTCGTGTACGCAGGGCGGCTCAATGGCTTCACTGGCAGTCTGAATTTGAGAAGATGATGTCAATTGGGGAAAAAAAGAACACGGATGTGTACCCTGCGTTAGGCACACCCTAGGGCCACTGCGGAGATACGTGCTTGCTGGACACGTGCCTCTTCTGAGAAGACAAGGGTCCGGGGACTTTTGACCACTACTGCAGGCAGCAGAGATAAAACATCCCTCCCTCACCGCCATCATCATCATCATCAGCCTCCACGTCCATCAAGCGTCACTACCACATCAGCATGCGACAAAGGACAGGGAAGACGTCGACGGGGGAAACTCTCCCAAGACGATCTGCACGGCGTGCCCTATCATCGGCGATAAGCACCATCCTTGCGTCCCTGGCGGCTTGTCAGGTGGGTCGCCGCCCGCATGCAGCGCAGGTTCGCCTTCCATGGAGAAACTGCCAGTGGATCAATTATCTCTTGGGATAGGAAGATCGTTGGAGCTACGATGGCTGGGTTCCAGAACCGTGCCCTTTTCCTTCTTCGAGTACATATATCGGGCTGCTCCCTCGTTTCTCTTCCAGCAGGGATAGAAGAGACAAAAAATTCGAGGATCCAGCAGGGGCTGGAGTTCCAATCCCGCCTATCTAACCGGACTTTGAGACGGGATCGTACCGCTCCAGGACGAATATTTAGCTCTCATCTTTTTTTTTTTGCTTTTGGCGGGATACGTCACTCTGATCGCGCGCTGCCGTGGTCCAAGGCCGCTAACTAGGCTGAGCGTCCGGTGACGTCGTTTAGTGGGCGGACTTTTCGCAAGAAGCCATTCTTGTCTCGGCACAAGTCTTCCCTGTTCCCAGAACGAGTCGTTTCCGTCTTTCTGGAACAGCTTTGCAACGCCGAGAAAAAAGCCATCATGTTCGGGATCGAGGCCTCCAGGGCCAAGCAATATGTCGACAAGCTGGCTGTCGACAGCGAGCAGGGGCTGACCAATGCTCAGCTGATGCTGACGAACCATGACCTGCGGCCAGGTAAGATCCCCAGTGTTCATAGAAATATTATTTCTTCCGAGATGCTCGATACAGTACATCCTGATATTGTATCGGTCTCTTACTGACGCTGCTGGCCTCACAGTCGAACCCGAACGGCGTCAATGGCGTTCCAGAAATTTTGTCGCGTTTTGGATAGCTGACTCCTTCAACATCGTGAGTTTTTCTATTTTAAATTGTGCCTCCCTGCCGACCTTTATGGCCTCGCTTGCCTCTAGACCAATTGCACCTTTTAAATCACGTGACATTATGGGGATGGACGTCTCATGTTTCCAACCAAAAGGGGTAATCGGAGGTGGACGCTCAGCGGACTGACAATGGATGCCAGAATACCTGGATGATTTCCTCTTCGATGATTGTCGACGGACTTTCGTGGTGGCAGTCGTGGCTCTGCGTTTGGTTCGGCTACGGTATTGCCGCCTGTTTTATATGCTTGACCGGCCGTGTCGGCGCCATCTACCACATCTCCTTTCCCGTCGTGAGCAGGGCGTCCTTCGGGATCTGGGGGTCATTATGGCCTGTTCTCAATCGTGTCGTGATTGCTTGTATATGGTACGGAGTGCAGGCGTGGATTGGAGGTATGACTGTCCGCTGCACCATCCGATGGTTGCGAGGTTGCTGATCACGGATCGTCAGGCCAATGTGTAACGCTGATGATCCAGTCGATCTGGCCAAGCTACGCACATCTCCCGAACTCTATGCCTGCGAGCTCTGGGACAGATACCAAGAACTTCCTCAGCTTCTTCCTGTTCTGGCTTTGCAGTCTTCCTGCCATTTGGTTTCCAGTCCACAAGATCAGGCATCTGTTCACTGTAAAGGCGTATTTTGCACCGGTTGCCGGTATTACCTTCTTTGCCTGGGCCATTCACAGAGCGCACGGGATCGGGCCAATTGTCCATCAGCCCAACACGGTATACGGCAGTAATTTGGCGTGGGGCGTGGTGAAAGGCATCATGTCCGCCATTGCCAACTTCGCGACACTGGTCGTTAACGATCCCGACTTCTCTCGCTTTGCTAAGAGGCCCAGGGACGCGCTGTGGTCTCAACTGCTTACGATCCCTATCGGCTTCGCTCTCACCTCCTTTATTGGCATCATCGTCTCTTCGTCCTCGAGCGTCATCTTTGGCGAGGCGATCTGGAACCCGCTGGACTTGCTAACGAGGTTCCTTGACGGCGCTAGCTCCGCGGAGCGGTTCGGCGTGTTCGTCATCTCTACTGCCTTCGCACTTGCTCAGCTGGGGACAAACATTGCGGCGAATTCCGTGTCGGCTGGTACCGATATGACGGCGCTGCTGCCCCGGTTTATCAATATCCGCCGTGGCGGATACGTCTGTGCGGCTGTTGGCCTTGCCATGTGCCCTGTATGTACCGACCCCGATTTGATATTTCCTGCAAGATCGTGAGTAGGGTTCGCTGGACAGGAACGGGTACTTTTGATCTCGCTCGTCCCAACTTTCCAGCCCCAGCACACCCTTGAATCCTCACAAGTTTAATTACCATTCAAATCACAGCCGGCATGGGATGGGGATCAGCGAGATTGAAGAGTACAGATTACTGTCCAGTGAACTCTACTAGAGAAAAACCCTTGCAGTGAAAGAATAAACAGCAGATACGCTAACATTTTTACAGTGGAATATCGTTTCTAGCTCCAGTACATTCACGACAGCTCTCTCTGCCTACTCCGTCTTTCTCTCCTCCATTGCTGGAGTTATCGTCTCTGACTATTACCTCGTCCGCAAGGGGTTCCTCGATGTTAAGGAACTTTACAGCGCCCACAGGCATGGGCCGTACTTCTATGCCTTTGGCTTCTCGTGGCACGGCTACGCAGCCTACTTCGCTGGAATTCTGATAAATATCGTCGGATTCGTCGGTGCCGTGGGACGTAATGTCCCCATCGGCGCGCAATACGTGTACAACATCAACTTCTTTGGCGGATTCATCGTCTCCGGGGGTATGTACTACCTGCTCACCCGCCTCGTGCCTATCCCCGCCACCAGCGACAAATGGAACGAAGTCGACGTCGACGTCAACAACCTGTCTGTCGCGTATGGCGAGGAACTCAGGATCGACGAGGAGAACCCAGAAGAGTCTGAGTCTGTTCTCTCCGCTGATCAGGATGCCAGTCGGAGCACGATCAAGGTGCCGAAGGACGAAACGAAACGAGCCATCGCGCCATGATTCACTTCGCTTTGATAAGTGATTATGTATGAATTTCAGACGGTGGGAGGAATGTTGTCGTTTTCTTTTGTCGTTTTTATGTATGACGTTCATTTAACGGTGCATCTTGCTATGTATGATTGGGCCATGGACCATTGTAGGGGCTCCTCGGGCTTTTGTATCCGCATGTTCTGAATGAATCTCCACATAGATAGAACACTTGAACTCATCGGTGATGAGTCACAATGGGACTTGGGCATTTTATTGCATTCGCAAACACTTCGAGACCTAGTACGACCAGATTCCAGGTCAAACCAGAAAATCTCAAGACAAACCAGACCCATTGGAACTTTTGGCCAGTGTGATAGCGCACAGCACCACTTCGATCATCTGAGATTGTTCAGATTGAAAACGGAGTGCACTAACTCAGCACGTCGTGTTGTCCTTTTGACTACTTACTAGTACGTTACCACTCGGTGATTCTGATGCGGTGCCTAATTAGACTAAGCAGGTACATCATGTCCTTTCTGTACCTAACAATGCATGGATGGATGTAGCTGTGAGCCCGTGACTCCCAACTCAAGCACACATTTTATGTTTGTTAATTTGTTCAGCAGCGATCGTGCAGCACCGAGGAGGGCTCCTTACCTTCACGTCAAGCCCATGACTCGAACCTCATAAACTCCAAAAGGTCTGGAATTGAATAACATGGCGCTCGATGAATGAATCTCATGATGAGGAAGCGGGGAATAAGCATAAGCACGAGATTTCCCCACACAAATCAATGTACAAGTGCAGAATATCACAGATTTTACAGCTGCGGCTGAAAAGAAAAAAAATTTATCGCAGCTCTCTCTCTATTAGACTTTGCCATGTTGAACGAAACGCCTGATCAGGCTGAGTGAAATTCTCCGGCAGGCTGCAGCGTCCTCTGCTCTGCAACCATTGATCATTGGCAGAGCTTGAAGCCTTCCAATCAAGCAACGGTACTAACCTACCAAGTCCACTCTACTCCCATATTGCATATTTATTAAACCCGACTTATAGGTATTTATTATTACTATAATTGAGCCCCGAATCCGATACAACCAGGCGAGACTGATCTCTGCAAGACGATACGAGCCCCGCGCGGAGCCGGGATGATTTTCAATCTGCACAGTCATGATGACCCCATGGGCCGTGGGCCTTGGCAGCGGCTTTTTTTTTCTTACTTACATGTAGTCTTGCCTCTTGGCTCTCCAGTGAGAAGATCTGTATCCTAGTTCGCTGGTTACTGCGAAAGAGCGGTGACGGACAGCAAGCACATCCATCGATCTTTAGAGTACAGTACAGTACTTAGAGTTCACATAGTGATAGGGCTGGATGGGAGTCTGAATCATTCGAGTCATCATCGACTAATCTTTTTTCGTTTAATCAACTTTTCGGGTCTAGTAGGGAGCTGCCTAGGTAGATGGATAGCGGAGAGAACCTTGCTAGTTAGGTACCTAGGTGGTGCGCTTCTTGCCATCTCTGGTAATGTCTTCTGGTACTCCAGCTAGGGATTGTAGCTGCTCAAGCCCCTCTCTCCTTCTCATTATTAAATTCCATTCATTGCTCTGGGAAAAGAAAGGGGTGTTCTCTCTTTCCTTTACGTCCAGATCTGAATCTCTTATTTCCCTCAGTCGCAATAAATACATACAGTAAATACAACATAGTATGGCTGCGCTTTTTCCGCGTCTTCCTGGAAACACCTGTGAAGTTCATCCACGATGGCATGTCCGCCACGCCGCAGGTGCGGAAGAGGGGGATTCCAATATGCCTCGCGCTTTCTACGTGTTTCGGGGAAGTTGTCCTCTTCTGCATGGACTATTCCGTTAATCAGCATGCGGACGGTGCCTTCCTTTACCGCCTTCACGATGACTTCTGGTTCTGGGGCGAGGAGAAGACGTGTGTTAAGGCTTGGAAGGCGATGTCTGAATTCGTAAATGTCATGGGTGTCAGGTTCAACGAGGAAAAGACGGGGACGGTTTGACTGAGAAAGAAGGATAGGGGCTCAGATGAAGCAAAGATTCATTCTCGACTTCGTTCAAAGAGGACCGTCGAGACGAGTCTGATAATGCCCTTGATGACAGTGCCGAACCTCTTCCCAATGGCGAAATCTGCTGGGGGTTCCTCAAACTCGACTCCAAAGAGGGCGCCTTCGTCATCGACCAGGAGCAAGTAGATACGCACATCGAAGAACTCCGACGCCAGCTTGCCGCGCGAAAGAGCGTCTTTTTTGGGTGCAAGCCTGGAACAGCTACTTCGCACGCTTCTTCACCAACAATTTTGCGAAGCCTGCCATGTGCTTTGGCCGCCGCCACATCGACATGGTGGCATCCACGCTGAGCCGGATCGAGTGCGAGCTCCTCTCGAGCACCAAGCAGACTGCCAGTGACGACGCTACTTTTCTCTGGCAGCGTCACGGACTACCTGCGAGGGGTGATCGCAGAGCGCTTCAATGTCAACGACCTCCCGGATGGGTTCTTCTATTTCCCTGTCGAGCTAGGCGGCTTGGAGCTGCGCAACACCTTCATCCCGTTCCTCGCCATGCGCGAGGACATCAAGCGATCGCCGAAACGGACTCTCCAGAAGGCCTTCCTCGAAGACGAGAACAATTACCACGCTGTCAAAGGAACGGTTCGAGAAGCACGGCTCATCATGGAACCGCACCTTTCCGAAGTCTGACGACGGGAAGGATGATAACGACCCGGCGACTTTCTTTTCTCTCGAGGAGTACATGCGGTACCCTGAGTCCCACAGCCGCGCGCTACTCGACGCCTATAAGTGCCTCATCCGCGTCCCCGGCGAGATCAGCGTCAGCAAGACACCCGAGTTCCAGAGCAGCCAGATGTGGTTGGACGAGAACATCGACAAGGCCGGCGGCCGCGGTGTCATCTCCTGCCGGTGGCGCAAAATGTCGCCGTACTGGAAATGGGTGGCGGAACTGCATCACGCTGGGATGTTGCGAAAGTATGGGGGTCTGGCGGCTGTGGATAGGGAGTTCATGCCGCTGGGGGTGGTGAAGGTGCTCAGGGAGGGGAGGGTGAAGTGGCAGGGGTGAGCTGTAGATTCAGTGATGTATGTATGTCCACGATTGGTTGTGCTCTAAATTGTAGCGATTGATATGTCAGAAGACAGATGCCCCTATATCGAATGTGAAATACGATAATCATCATAATTCTTCGGTGTTTATCTTTTATTGAATGAGCAATCTCCAATCACATTCGGGAGCCTGACCCATACGGCTCCTCAGCCGGCAGATGGCCTTCGAACCATGCCAGAGCATTCTATATCCGGCTGCGGCTCACAAAGGATGAAAACTAGGGTGTTCATAAGTTCTATTCAGAACGAAAGTGGACCTGCGGCGTCTCTAGCTGCCACAAAGCACTAACAAACGGGAATATACATAGTGGTCCTCGATCCAAGATTGAGTTTTTGAATTGGGGCAGGTAAACACTCGTACTTAATCCGCGAGATGCACATTTTCTCAGGCGCAATATTATTCCTGGAGCGTTTGACTCCTTGATAGTGGAGGTCCAGAATGAAGTAACGATTGTCGTCATCATCATCGACCCATTCACAATAGCGAGAACTGGAATAGAGGTGTGGCTTTTAATTAAGATATTAGATCCTAGGTAACCACTTCGTTCCGAGGAGGTAAGTTCGGCCCTTACTTGAGAATGTACCTGGTGTCAGAGCTTATGATTCAGACCAGATGTCCAGCAAAAGAGGAGGTCAGGCTCAGCGGGTAAGAATGACTGATTCTGTACCGGGCAAAGCCAGAGAAGGAAGAGGACAGAAGGACGATCCTATGATGTTTTGTTCCTATAATTAAGTTGCACCCTGCTAAACATGAGAAGGCCCTTCGGAGCCAGAACTGTATGTTGCGGATGCATTGTCCATACCACTAATGTGATCCTTCTTCACTTCATTGATATCTTTCTCATCGCGGATGACGTTTTTTTCAGTCAGATCTAGAGAACTATCCTTCCACGCTCTATTCATACCTCGATCAACCGAACCTGCAACCGAACCTACGTCCCCACTGTCACTTGACTTGTCAAGATGGACAGGAGAAGGATACCAAGGAAGATGATTACAGACCTAGGACAGGTCTCGAGGGAGAGGCATCTTTGGGTTCCCGTTTCTCAGTCGAGCGCTGGGGGAAACGCGCGGCCTCGGTATGGCGACCTTTCCGTGGTGTGGGTGTCATTGTCCCATCCTTCTGTCAATCTCTCGGCTCAGACTCAAAATTTCGTCGATTTGCTTCGATAACAGCTTCCTCGGGACATGGACAGTGTCATCCTACAGAACGTCAGTTTAAGAGGGCAAGATCATACGGCGAACGGACACAGCACCTCTTCCAAAAACGGGATTCCCAGCTCTGTGAAGGCCTGTGTATTTACCCATGCCCTGGGCCTGCTAGTCTGTGCTCTGGTACGGTAAAGTTCCTTGTCGAACTCCACTCTACTGACGGAGCGAGCCACATGTGCGTGCTCCTGGAAAGTTCCGTGCTGTTCTTGTTCCATCTTCCGGGCCCTTGAGGGCGATTCTACTTCGTGTAAAGCAACAGGCACAGAATCAAACGTATCCTCGGACCTGCTAGTGGGTTCTTTCTGGTAATCATGGAGGCCGCCCTCATTTAGGCGAATGCCCGTCTCTCCTCCCCGGTGCTCTTTCCCCTCGGCACCATTCACTGAACCTGTATCCGTTTCCTCTTTTCGAGGAATGGACTTGGTCTTCGGAAGCTTTAGGATAAATGTGGCCTTGATTATCCCATGTGACATCTTCCGAGCTTTGTTTGGAGCTCTCCCGGTCAGTGGAAACCCTTTCGTCTTGCGTGTCCTTCCGCGCGTCTAGAAGGCTGTGAGACGATGAAAGCTCATTGTTATTTTCTTGTTCAAGAATTCCAGTACCGGTTGAATTTGCTGATTCTTCACAGTTGTCCTGCGGGTCGCTTTCGGCTTCGTCGTCTGCTGTTCTCTTCGGAAGTGCAAATAACGCCAGTTCTTCCTGGTACCGTCCGATGTGTCTCTGATAATCCTTGAGAGATGGGATCTTATCAAGACATAAAGGACATTGCACTACAGTGTCCAAAGCCATCGGTTTCTAGCTCAAACTTGCAGGAGTATCTAGCTGAGCCGCTGCGACGTCATCACGGTGGTGCCGCTCCGTATGTTGCTTGAAATCAACAGCGGATTGGAAACTCTCTTAGTATCCAAATGCGCAGTGCCATGTCCTCCAGTGCTTTTGCATGATGTGTTGCATACATTGGCGGCGTCTTGATAATTGCTGATAAGGAGTCAAACAGTCTTCCCATAGACATATGTAGGGCCGAAAATCCTCGAAGACATATTTTCTGACCAGTGTTAGCTAGATCAGCACAATGAGGACACATTGAGCTAGGAATTTATTTACTTCCAGCCTGTGCGACTGCTAACTGAGATCATCATGTAGCAGTAAGGACATTAGAATGGTCCATTTCCAGACTGTTCTGGTAATTGTGGACATTGAAGCTTCTCCGGATTTGCTACTGAGGTTGCGCACGAACGTTTGCGATACGCCGGTATTAGAACGCTCGTCTTCATCCAGTCTCGAGTACAAGTCGTGACACTCTGGCAAATTTCATGTTCTGCGGAAGCGAAGATCCCACTGTGCTCTGTACAATGATTTCAGTCTTCCCTGAGCCGAAGTCTAAGCCTTGAGCAAGCTTGTTGTGGCGCGCTTCCCTATATTTAAAGTAACCCCGTCGCCAAGAAATTACCTCGCCAAGTCTCTCCACAATGCCTTTGTTAGCTTGAGGAAACTTTGTATAGACATGGCGGATGTCGTAGCACTCGTAATAAGAAGTATCGTTGGACGCGGATTTCATATATCGATCATGTGATGCGGGATTTCGAATAGACACTGAAAGCCTCAGTAAGCAGTCGACAATCTCCACAACATCGGACGTGATCTGGAGGAGCTCGGTCGGGTCCTTCGTCGTTTAGTCTGGATGGCCGATATTTCCACTCTCCTCCTTGGAGTAATCATGACCGCATCGTCGTCCGATGATAGCTCATCCCAAGGAGTGGTCTCTCCAGCGACGATGGAAGTTGCTGTGTGCTGTCAGAGATACAGATGGCCGTAAGAAATGGTTATGAGAACAGGCATAGCAAAATCATGAATCGTAGATATATGGTGCATACGAACGTACCATCATTAAGCGAACTATTCAGATCCTCCAGCAAGTTGATCACCTCCTCCCGTAAGTGGGATGCGTCTCGTAGGCGATACTCAAGGGAGCTGTGCCCAGAACGATGCGCTCCTATGTTACCTGACCAAACTTTAAATCTTGCAAGCTCGTTATTTATCTTTGGCAAAGGCTGGGCAGAGGGGTCGAGACTCTGCTCGGACAAGGTTGAAGAGAGAGCCTGGAAGGACTGTAGGCGTCTGGTCACGTTATCTGCGATCGACGCCATTACCCTTGGTGCTAGAAAGTAAATCTGAGTGGACAATACGGGGAAAAGATGGTATAAATCCCTGTAGCCAGCTAGTAACACTGAAGGTTTCAAGTGAAGAAGAATATCAATCGAATTAACAGTTTGATTTCAGGATAAACGAATTGATTAATAGTTAACTAGTTACCTAGAGCAGCAATGGAGGATAATGAGGAGGAAGATAATGAAGAACAGAAGCTCCGGAGAAGTCTACGGGACAGTATTTATGTTTGATTTACTTCTTTGACCTTCCCGTGACTATTTTAGGAATTCTCACTGGTTATAGGTTTCACCATAGTCCTACTTCCTGAAAGCGCCTAATAAACAAGTTGGTATATTCCTTTAACGGAACGAGTTGAGATCTCGGATCCGGGCATACAGAACCCTGTGGCGGACCTATGCAGAGCGCTGGATGGTATGAGACCGCCCACTTCTACACAAAGTCATCATTTCTTCTCTGGACATGTTGCTTTTTGCCGTCCTAGAAACTATCCCGCACGGGATAATCAAGTAGACCACATGCGCGCAGGTCCTTAACCATCGCGATCAGCTGCCGTCACTGCCCTCTACAGTCTCGTTGCAATAAGATTAGTGGATTCGAGCTAGCAGGTGTTATCCTTTGAGGTATCCTGCTCATTATTCCTGCTCTCAAGAACTATTCAGGCTATATCCTCACGGTAAAGAGATGGAGGAATTACGACAGAGAGCTAAAGAACCCATAAGAAACCTGGACACAGCAGTCTGTCAAATTGTCGGTCACAAATATGAGAGCGCCGTCAAACGATCCGACTTTAGCTACCCACCCCAGTTTTGACGACGATAGATTCCGCCGGGGCGTTTTCCATGGAGTCGTTGCACTTCTCGAGGAAGATTTAAAAACGCTGAAATGAGTTGACCTTAAGTGATTATGTAGAAATCCTAAATTCGCCTAGACAAGACACCTAGGTAATGAATAGGATCGAAAACGTCAGCTGCTATTATCATGCTCTCATATCATCTCATTTCAGATTCGAACCGATCCAAAAGCACACGAAGCCGTTTCTTTTCCTCGTCCCCGCCAAATATGGCATCCACACTCCGTCTGCAGAGATCAACCACGTCTGCCCGGCTCAGGTGGAAGTGCTCCGCGGCGAGAAGGTACTCATTCGACACTGGGCTGCAGAAGAAGCCTACGTCATCGGTCTGTTGCAGTCCGAAGGGATAGAATGGTTAGTGCTTGAAGTTGCATTATATACACGTATACAGGACCATAGCCTGCCAGCAAAGACAGCCCACGTACCGACAGAGACAACGGACACACCTGATGCATCCAGTACCCGAAGTGGTGGTCTGAAAAGCCACCGTTGGTCAATTTCGCATGCACATTGCACGACATGCACAGCTCCAGCCCGAGCTTCCGCCTCACGATCTCCCGCTTCACGTCGTCTGGGACGTGGATGACGTGGCCAAGCCGGTCGGGGTCGTAGGAGAGCAGCGTGTCCAGCTCCGCGCGCGAGCCCGAGTACACCGTCTCTGCGAAATGCAGCGTGATCTTGAGCCCGTGACGCTTCGCCGCTGCAAATGCCTCCCGGAACACGGAGACGTCGCCCTTGGTCGGGTTCCCACAGAGGTCGACACCCACAACGCCGCGGGCGCGGTTGCGGACGGCGAGGTCGACCACCTCCATCGCTTCGGACGCGCTGTTGCTTCGGTCGATGGAGAGAATCAGATACACTGACATGTCACTCTGCTTCCCGCCCTGGGATGACCGGAATTCGTCGATGCAGTCCAGGATCGTCGTGACGTATTGCTCCTTGGAGATGTTCAGGTCTGGGACTGCGCGCGGCGTCGTGCGGAGCTCGAGGTAGCGGACCCCATCGTCTCGGAAGTTGTGTAGGATGGAGCTTGTGGCGTGGCACAGACTTGGGAGGTCATTACAGAGTTGGTAGATGGATTTGGTGAAGACTTGGAAGAAGCTGAAGTTGTTGTTAGCTATTATCCGAAGTCCTTGAAAAGGAGGGACGGCGATAAGCATAGTTCTTAGGTCAAGTAGGTAAATATGTAATGTATTGATCTTACACAAATAAAACGAAGCAAGACAGAGGAGCTGTGAAGAATAGCGCACATAAACCGATTGAATTCCACGATCATGATGATGGAAAAGAGAAAAAAAGAGACGAAAACCTACGTCTGGAGATCATAATTTACCTTCCCCAGCGGCATGAGCACCAATGGATTTTCAATTTGCAACCCGGGATCTTTCGCTTTCTTCAGCGTCCAGATCTCGTGCAGACATTCCCGGGTAATGCTTCCACTGAGATGAGCATGGAGCTGGAAACCGGAGTCATTCTGTCAGCAGTTGGTGTTGATAGTATGGTAGATGGGGGACTGATGCATTTATTTTTTTATATATATAAAGTAGGTAGTATGGACATACCTCGACCTTTGGCAATGCCTTGGTAAACGCCCGATCAACGGGCTTAGATAGATCCATGACTTCTAACGGATCTTTGACAGCGCCTTGCGCGCCCGATTTCCTCGATATGAGGTCGTGCTAGTGTATCCTATGTAAGTACTGTGCCAATTGGAAAGTTCTATATACTGGTGGAAAAGCTTCCAAGCAGCGCTCCGTTTGGAATTCAGATACGGTCCTGGACAAAGTGCGGGGAGTGGGGAAACATCAGATCGAAATCTATCCGTCGATTGCAAGTGGAGCCGGACACAGCGAAGCTTGGAGACAGCCTTAAGCGGAATATAACTTTTCACAGTATATATTCTGATGCCGCATGCCCAAGTTAGAAGAATGCCATGGGATCTGTGTCCTGTACTCGAATCTGTCCGCTGACTGGTAGGTTTGTCAGCTGATTTTGAACTTCGGGAGATAAGACGAGAAGCTGTGAATTCGATGGCCTCGGATTAAGATTTCCAAGATCGAACATCCCCATAGCAATATATAAGGTATCTAGAACTATCAAGAAATATCGCAACTGAAGCGCACCTAGGACTGATGTTTGTCTTGCAGGACCAAGGTCGAGTTCGCCAAGACTGGTCAGAAATCTGGGTAGGGTCTGGGCCCTAAAGACGGGCGGGGTACGGGATGGCGGCATGGATATCAATGCTGAAGAAAATAGCCGTAGGTGCTCCGTACCTGGTGGTGTGCACGCTCCCTTATGTACTGTTAGGGAATTCCCTACAGGATTAACTATATGTCAAAAGGTATGATATATTCATAACCTGAATCTATCGAACTCATTGCAATAAATGAAAACAACACGCCATCGGTTTGGACTCGAATTCAAGCTTCCTGTTGAAAGCTCTGATTCATTGGCGTCTTGTATTTAAGAATTTAAGGTCTATTAATTCTTCTAGATTTTGACCAGGCAAAACCACACCGTTATCGACCAAAAGTTGTATATATTGATTTGCAGTCTGCAAGCTTTGTAGATCCGCATGTCCTCATTATTTCATTTAAATCTCGCGAGACGATAAATATATGTACGCTACTTTCATAGTACTATGTACTGTACATTCATATGCATAGTACAGTATGTGCATTTTCTTTAACGGTTTCCCATCATTTCCAACTTCTCCCGAGCTTGCTGTTTGCCTCTCTCGCTGACATTGCGGTTTCTGGTTGCTCTATTGATGGCGTATATAATTGTTAGCAATAAATGTGAACCTTTTTCAGTCCATATAGTGTATTGTATATGGATATAACTCACGCTTTCAACCCTCTCGCTACGTTACTGGAACTCTTCGTCTGCTCGCGTTCCGATTCACTGCTCTCGCCGCCACCCTCGTACTGCTCCTCGAGGATCTTCCTGGCGCGCGCCTTGGCAGGTTCCGAAACGTGTGGGTTTGAGAGCGTCCTGTATAGATTAGTGGATAAAATAAGCTATCTGACTTGCAATAGATATCTCTCGTGTGTTGAGTATACATACGCTTTGTACCCACGCGCTTGGTTCGCGGGGTCTGGGGAGCGTGATCGGGACCGTGATTGCGAGCGAGGCATGGTGTTTGAAGACGTGGTAGGTATGTACTCTTTGTGAGAGAGATGCAAGCTATACAATGATTTATTTCCGGGATCGTTTGCGCGATGGAATCTTAAGACTTATTTATATATGCCTATTATGTGCCCGTTCCGAAGTCTACAGGTACGTTGGCAAAACCTACCTACGTCATGCGAACCGGCGATTCTGAACAAGACGTAAGGATGAACGCAAGATGACAGAGCCACAATGCAAGAAAGGTCCCGGGATTAATAGAGAGCATTTCCTCTTCAATAGGAGCCAGAGCAATGTGCCGAATTGTGGCGGCGAGGCGCAAAAATTCCAAATGCTTTGGGGTACGAATCCATTTACATTCGCCATTTCGAGGACACGGAGGGCAGCCTCCCATCTTTGCCCCAGGATAATTTCTTGTTTGCCAATTCAACCAAATATCTAGGAATGGGAATGTAGAATAATGGCGTTCTCTTAATCTTCACTCCGTTTGTCAGTCCCATTCATGTCTCATGATCTAGATAGAAATCCTCGTAGGTGAAGGGAGTACCCTCCCGTCTCCTAGCCGTGATCCTCACTGCCATCACCACCGCACAATCAAGTTAGAATCACCAAACTAGTATTTTCATCACTTATAAAACAAACTCCAAATTACAAACTATTGATTTGGTTATGTTAGAATCTGTATTTGCTATTACTGTCACCAGGATTGCTACCACACCGAATAACTCGATTCCAATCTCCGTAAGGACACTCCAATCAACAAGCTTAGAGCGATGAGAATTAACCAATGTAAATAATTTAGTTAGGTATCTAGGCATCGATGCCTTTCAATATGCCTTTTGCCACACTGCTAAAGCCAAAGTGCTTTTGCACTGTACTGAGTCCTTCCGCCGACAAGACAAGACGTTGGAGCACCTATGTACAAGCCTTGCCTTGCTGTCCTCTGGAGTACAGTACATTAGGTGGATACCAATGTAATGTTATCACTTCCATCCGAGCAAAATGGCGGTGCATTGAATTTTCGAATGAATGCAATCAGGATCCAGGATTGCTTACTGTCTAAGTATCCACGATAGGTACTTGCGGCCCGTTCCGATCGATTTCAGCAGCAGCATGGGCATCCTACCGATGAAGTCCACTTTAGGTTTCTCTTGCTTTGCCATGACCGAGTTACTAGGCAGGCACTGCATAAGTTGAAAAAACTGAGACGCAACACGGCCAATCAACGTCGACGAATAGCATCGCCTCCCGCAGCTCGCAGCTTTCATATCACACCGTATCTATTTGACATGAGCTAGGTTAGCTAATCTAGCGTACTTTCTATGCACAATACAATCTCACGGCAGTGCTTGCCTATATGATGACTGGCCAGGTAGGCTTGGGAACATCTAGCGGTGAGTACTACTCTGCTGTGCTTTGTACTGTACATACTAGACTGGTAGTAGGTACCCAACGCCAGGCCTCTACCAAATGGACTTCATATGGCACAGCGCTGCACACGCCACAGATTAGATTTACATTGTCATGCACGCCGGCAGTTTTGTTAGTAGAGGCTGAGTATGGAGTACCTTAGTAACGGATCTACCCGTGATAAGCACATGGGGAAGTTGCCCGAGGCACGGAGCCTGGAGCTTAGCTCGCGCTAAGGAGAACCCCTCAAGACGTGCAGACACGCGGGGCCCTTGGTATATGTACTGTATGTACCTACGATGGAGGATATAGCATATCTATCATCTAGGAAATTTCGCAGCGAGCCACAAGGACTGTCGAGTGACAGGTAGAATAACAGGTATAGATGATTTCTTTGTCTGCAGTCATCGATTGAAACAAGCATGTCTGTTCTATCGATCGAGAAACCATCGATTCATGCTATATGGCGCCATCGTCATGGGTGTGCAGCGATAGCATGTCAGATATCACCGGCGCTTAAGACGAGCGGAGAGCTGTTACTGGCCGGCCATGACAGATCTTGCAAGTGTTCTGCACTGCTGCGCCTCAGCAAGGGTGTTGACAGGCAAACGAGTGGCCGTGAGGCCTTGACAGGGTTTCTCGCCCCCCAACAACACCAACTCCAAACTCCAACTCTGATTAATTCCATATCAGCCACATGAGGCTGGAGCCTGAGCGGTCTGCTAAGCTAGCCTGTCGGTTTGGAGCCGACCATATCAATATAGTGCCTGAGGTTGTCGATAGATGCATGCACGGCGACGCCCCCGGGATGCGCCTCGTCGTGCCAGTGGCAAGGGATCAGTAGCTGTTCTGCAAGAGCCGCCGTGTGGGAGGAATTGGGCTTTTCTGGCCCTTAAAAGACGGGGAAGCCCCCAAGTTCGATGAGGAACATCGCTCGTGAGAATCCAAGGTCTGTTTCTATAATACAATCCTGAGCTCACTGGATTTGGTTGATGGTGTCATTATCAGTCGCTACAGCACCGGTCGATATGGACTCGACGTCGCGGCCGTCGCTGTACCTCGCCTGCAGAATCGTAAGTCTTGTCCAGCGGTTCAGCCATCGCTTGGGACAGCGCGTCCGGGTGCACAAGAGGAACAAGAACAAGAATCCTTTCGCGGGGACCGGCAGAGAGAGCTTGAGGTTACGGGCTACGAGTGATATCGAAAGGTATCTGCTCCATCTATCTTTGTGGATGTCAAATGCCTCTTGAACTCCACTCGTGATGTCAGTCTGCTGATGCTGTGTGCCCCGCCTTTGTAGGATCGCCGTTCGCCGGCGAGGCAGTGGCCAGCCTCGGTTTGCCGTCGAAAATGGACACCAGATAGACAAGTATGTGAGCAGGAGATGTGTCTCCGCACTCCCGTGTACAACAAGGACCTATTCCTGACGGAATACACAGTCTACTGCAAGAGCTCGAGGGTCACCGCCAGCGCCAGCAAGTCCCGCTGGTCGAGGTCGCATCGCATGAGGAGCTGTTTTTGAGACATGGCAACACGCTGGCAGAGGAGCTGCTGCCCTGCTCCAAGGCGAGTCTTGCCCAGGTTGCGTATCTCTTCGACCTGTCGACCCTGCTCATCGGCCGCCTCGAGTCTCTCGCCCAGGGCGGGTCCGTCGCTGCCAGCGTGCCATGTGGCCTGCCTGGGGATGCAAAGGCCACTGCCAACCTGACACATCTGCTCCTCCGCCTCCAGTACCAGCTCTTCCGGTTGCTGGTCAACCACGGCGTGCAGCGGATCGAGGCCGTCGCCGGCCGCTGGCGGGAGTTCTGGCAGCAGCAGCGGCGGTTGGGCGACAATTGGTTTGCTGAATGGCCCGACGGGCGGCGGCCGCTCAGCACGACGTGGCCATGGAACAACATTCGGCCGTCGCTGCTGGTGCTCTGGGGCGTGTGCTGGATGTTCTACGACGCATACGGCGACGATGATCTGGTGCGGAGCAGCGAGGGATTCTGGAGCAGACAGGGAGGGCAGTATCTGGACGGTAAGCAGGAAGAAGGAAAAGAGAAAACGAGAAAGGACGCTGACGACGACCAGGAGCGGTGGCGGGCGGGATGCCTGCCCCAGGCAGCGAGGCCGCCACCGCGTATCGATACGAGGCGACGAATGGCGGCGGTGAGGCTGCCGCACCCAGTGTGGCGCCGCCGGGCCTTCACCACCTTCACGGCCTGCACCAAGCGAGCCAGCATCTCCATCCTCCCCAGCGTGAGTCACCACAACCCTCCCCGCCAGTCATCATCTCTGTTGTCGATCGTGGTGGCCGGCAGGGCGACGTGCTTGTGCCAGCCTGCTGCGGCGCCCGTCTCGGTCGCACAACCCGCACGTGCAGAATCTTACCCGGCAGTTCAGAGATCGATCTCCGGATCCAGACGTCTGTGTCCCCAGGCGTCTATAATACGCCAGCGGCCGCCCCTGCTGCCGTGCCGTTCGATCCCCCAGACCAGCGCTGGGATCCTCGACCGTCAGGTGGCGACGCAGCCAACCTGCCCCTCGTGGATGCCTTACAACCTGGATATATTGGCACCCCCCTCCCAGATCTCTCTCCCGTCCCGCCGTACCCCCCGGTTTGCGGTATAGCGAATGCTTCTGCATTCCGCGTGCACCACACCAGTCGTCCTTTGCAGCAGCAGATCACTCAACATCTCCTCTACACACCCCAGGCCAGCTCGCAGTGGGGGTTGAATCGCGATATGGGCGACGGGACAGACTACCCAAGTCCAAGAAGCGAAGGTCCCGGTGGGCCTCCATCTGTCCTCGTCTCCGCCCCGGAAGCTATATCTCCCACTCCCAAAATGACTGAACAGGCGTCGCCGGGCTTGGTGGACGGGACGCGACCGCGTCTGTCCGTCCGAAGAGCCCGGGATCCGCCCAAGAATGCCGCCGGCCAGATCTATTGCGACCATCCCGACTGCCAGGCGAACCCCCCAACCTTCCGTCGTCCATGTGAATGGAAGTAAGTCCATCTCCTTATTCCCCCCTCTCATGAACAACGCAGAATGCTGACGCTGCCGATAGCAAGCACATGGACAAACATGATCGACCTTACAAGTGCATGGAACCTGGTTGCGACAAGATACAGGGTTTCACCTACTCTGGTGGTCTGTTGAGGCACCAGCGTGAGGTGCACAAGAAGAACGCGAATTCCAAAAAGCCTCTCATGTGTCCCTATCCCGACTGTAACCGCAGCACTGGAAATGGGTTTACGAGGCAAGAGAACCTGAAGGAGCATCTGCGGCGCCGCCACATGCACACTGAAAACGGTACGTCGCCAGAGCTGCCTACCGTACAGACGGCCGACGTCGACGGTATGCGGGCCGCGTCCCTGTCACAGGTTCCGGCCGTAAAACGAAAGCGTGATTCCGCTGACACCTCCGCTGCCATACAAGATGAGGAAAATGGCATCGATCTGCGGAGCGAACTGAAGAGACTGCGCCGAGAGGTCCAGGAGAAGGACCGTCGGCTAGAAGAGCTGGAGAGGATTGTGGCCGGACTGCAGCAGGCCATGCCTCAGGCGGCAACCACCCAGGGCTGAGATTGTTGGTCTCGCGGAGAAAGCCACGTTCTTGAAGAGATCTATTCTTCTTCTTTCCCACCCCCCTTTTTTTCCCTTCGTTTTGTGCATACCATTGGCGTTTTCTTCCGTATAGCACGGATATCCAAGTTGCATGTTGGGAAGGCCGGAATTCGGTACAAGTTCGATGCTGAACGGAATCGGGTAACCAAACTGCGTATGTTGTCTGGAATGGAAATGTTGGCTTTTGAAGAGTATGGCGTTAGATTCAGTCGATGGTTCGGTTCAATGGGGTGTTCTTTTGGCGTCTTTTCTGAAATATACCCTGGCGTGTCTTAATTTTCCATTATCTCCCTCTCTCTCCCCTTATCCTTCAAATGCAGGATCGTCTCCTTTCTTTACAGGGACCACTCTCCAGAGGATACCTCACCCTGCACGGTTCGCTCGCAGCTTCAGCAGCCCACTTTTCAACTCAATCGGATAAGTAAAGAAAAAAAAAGAACAAAAGACTCATCTTCATCCTTTTCCACTCTATTTCCGCAGCAAAGGAACGCGGAGAAGAAGAAAAGAAAAACACGGACAGGATTGATTGCCTAAATTGATACCCCATCAGACCCAATTCCGACTTCGACTTTGGCAGGTATCTCTCATCTTATTTTTTCTCCTCTTATCCGAATTCAACATGGATATATTTCCATTTTACCCAACACTACTTTTCTTCCGAAGAAATGGATATCTGGTATATCTATCTATTCAGCTAACACACTCCCCCCTCTCTTCCGTTTAACCATCCATCTATTCTTCTTTTACTTGAAATAGCTCCATGTACTCTGGAATCTAGAAAAAAAAGGCCAATTAGCTAGTTGCCCCGAGTGGGAGCAGCTGCAGGAGTAATTTAAAAGGTTTTAGTTGATGATATATGTATGGTATTTCGATCCATCTTGACAATTAGGTTGGAGCTCTGTTCTCGCCATTGTTCTCCGTACTCCATCGTGCGCTGCACTGCACTGCGAGTTCGTTGTCCACTACTCAGTAGGTGGCAATATCTTCCCTACTATACACCTGGGCCCTGGTACTACTACTATACAGCCTTGAGTACCTAGCGGACATGCTGTCCACATAGTACTGTGTAGACATCAGGTAGCGCCTCCAGGGCCCCGCCTAGGCAACTACAGCCCACCTGCCCAAGTAGGAAGGTTGACACCTGAGCCGTCGGCGGGGCTCAGGTTGCAGTCAGGCTCCAAGATCCACTTCGAGGTGCATTGTGCATGGATCCTTCTGGATTAGGTAGGTAGTTGTTTGACATCGACATTCAAACACATCACTCCACTACTGTACAGTACACATACTGCGTGCCTGTTATGTGCTAGGATTACTAACCTACTTACCTAAGGTAAATAGGCATGAGTAGGTAAGGATCCATTCAGCCGCGTATGTATCAAAATAATACTGGGACCTGCCTACATTCAGATTCAGACATCACGAGATAGACAGACAGATAGACGATAGGAGTGCCTTAGTTAAGGACCTACTATATTGCATTCATTATCAAAGTAGATTTGTAGTATGTACCACAGGATCTTCCGAGTAGATATGCTACATGTATATGCCACTTCTTAAATTTATATAGTAATAATAGACACGGTGAGGTAGATGTATAATGATATTCCCAATTGGTCGTAAATAAGATCATCGGAATGAATCCGACCTTCCCCGAGGATGGTGTGGCGCTAAAGCAGCCCCGGGTGATCTCATCAGATTTCGGGTCTGTTCTGCCTAATCTCGATGACATGATTTGCATTTCAGCCTAAGACACGACGAGGTCCAGCGCGTCGCGGGTGACGCGACATCACATGATTCATGTTCATAGACGTGAAGATAGTCTTCCGGGGTTCCAATCAAGAATGATCTATTGTGCATTCGGGGAAGCAAGGTTGTTTTGTGCATCCTTGTCCCCAAAGGGATCAGTCAGCCTTGGCAGAATGTCATGTCCCCTTTCTGATAGTAGTACGGATGGAGACCATAACAATTTCAGTGATCTGACTGGCGGGACTTCTGCCTACGATAAGTACATAATGTAATGTCAACGTACAGAGTAGATGTATGAGAGGCATTTTCTAGAACCCAACCTTGGAACCTTATCTGCTGCCGGCGATATATGGTACAAACATGACTACATCTGGGTACTCATTCAAAAGCCGAGGAAGTTGATCTGGAGGGTTGAGCTCCTTGAAACGAGAACAAAAATTCAGAAAGGGCAGCTCCAGTTTCAGCGTTTGATGTTCCACCGCAGCAGGAGATGTATGCCCGCCTGGCTGTCAGTCGACAGAACCCGAGATGAAAATATGATTCCATGACTCAACCGGAGTCTTGCAATGTTGGGTTCGGCGTATCTGCCTGCTTTCAAGCAGTGCTGCCTGCAGATATATTGCGTAGTTGAAGTCTTTCTGACACCAGCGAAAGCTTCCGCGCATCTCTCTTGGTGGAGAAGCCACGGAAAGATGGTTTGACAGAATCTGGACTCGCATGTGTATGGTGAATCTCATTTAGTGTTGACAGGCCAGGTGTCATTTATTGTCGAGATTGCCTTGCGCTCGGGCCGCTTGACCGAACTGTTCTCCGTAAGCTGCACTCCCATTGTCTCTAGGCATGGCGGTCTTTTTGCGGTCAAAGCTCGATAAGAAGGCAACAGGCAGGCCAGTGACGGTGACGCTGCCTTGTGCCTCAACTTGTTAGTGAAACAGAGTTTCAGATCGAGGATGTTTGTCCTATCACAGACTGCACTGCGTCCTTAATTCTCTTCTGGAAGGCATACAGTCGATCTGATGTTCTCTTTTTCTGCGGAGTAATCAGATGCTAGGTAAAGCGGAGAATACTTGATTCGGCGGGAGATCTCCATACAGTATGAACGGTAGCAGCTGAAGAACGAGGGCAATTTTGAAAGAGGGAATGAAATTGTCGAGCTGAATTTGAAAGATTAGTGGCGAAGACCACCGGGTATACAGAAGATCATATCGAAACCGGTCCTCTTCGTGTATGCAACTACCTACCTAGTTTACCTAGGTAGGTACTAGTTGAGATTGGAAGATCAACTTGACTTTTTAAGCTTCCATCGCGATCTCAGCACAGTTGCTGATTCTGGCAGTCCAATAATAATGCAAGAAACGCGCTGCGAAGTGCATATACTACTTGATCTTAGCACAGTTAACTGGCATCCGCAGATCTCAAGTTTGTTTCCCCTGGATCGCCATGATAGTAAGCGAACCGCGTGTGGAGAATCGCGGGAACACGATCTGAGGGTCGCGTTGTCGGATCAACCGTGGTCGCGAGATTGTTGCCTTATAAGGCAGCAAATTGCCCTAGCCTATTTGTACGTCCGAGAAAGCCGACCTACTACTCCGTATATCCTCACGTCTACTACCTTGCCCCCGGTTCCCAAAGGGGCCTGAGGGTTGTCTTCACTCATAGTTCAGCCTCGAGATTGACTCTTGCGGGGTTGAGATTCCCTGATCTTTAAAGTTGTCGTCTTGATTCAATTTTTTACCATCTTGCTAGACGACAATGGGGAGATCACCGTCGCTCGTTGCCGTAAATCTCTTCGGTTGATAACCGGCCCGTGCGAAGAAAGCATAGCATGTGCTGGCATTCTCTGGTGAAAAATTTCTTTTGTATTCAACTGTTGTTTCACAGATGGTCTCCGAACGCTTCATCGCGCCTGTGACCCTCTGTGCTAAGATCTCTATCGACTCTTGAGCCAGCTGTGGCTCAAAATCGTCGACGACTTGAATCTCTCTCTCTTTTAAAAATAGACTTCTACAAATCACTGCTGTGTTTTACTCTCTCTCTCTACGACTCAGAGCTGATTCCATAGGCATGGATTCATTCAACCGATCTAGAGAGATCCCGATGACACAAGACGAGCTGTGTCCATATGTTCCCACCCACGAGTACTCCTCTACCATACCCACACAGCCTCGCACAGTGATACCACCGCCATCTCTGCCACTCCACGACGATGACACCAGCCGATTCGATACCGTCGCGCCAAGCTCGCACGACTTTGAATACGGGGAGTTTGCCAGCCCCGAGTTCTTCAAGACCGTCAGCGCGAGCCGTTTCTTCCACAAGGCCCAGTTCGTCGAGTGGAACTACGAGATGCGCAGGGAGGCGCAGGTGATCTTGCCGTTCCTCTACCTGGGCCCCTTATCGTGCCTGAAAAATAGAGATTTCCTGGTTAGGGAGGGGATCACGCTGCTGCTGGCGATCCGAAGCAGGAGGTCTGCGCAGGCCAGATTGGTTTCCGGGGAGAAAATCGCTGCGGAACTAGGCATTGAAGCAGACACCATTGATGTTTCGGACAACCAGGAGCTGATCGCCGAGTTCCCCCGCGCTATCCGTCGTATCAATGACCATCTCTCCTCCCAATCATCGGATGCTATGAAATCTCGGAATACGGCTGAAAGGAAGGTCCTCGTGTTCTGCGAGTCTGGCAACGAGCGCTCAGCCAGCGTCGTGATAGCGTACTTGATGGTGATGCTCAACTTGGACATGGTCCAGGCCCTCTACATTGTTCAGCACAGGCGCTTCTGTGTCTGCATCGAAGAGCCGATGAGGCACCTGCTTGCATCTTGGGAGTCCATCCTTGCGGCAAAGCGTGACGTGACCAAGGCGAAACGCGAGGCCTTACATGCAAGCTGGGACGGTGCCCAGATGCAGGCTCCGAGAAAGAGGAGCTTCAGTGACCTGAATGACGCTGCTTTAACAACAGGAGAAGATACGGAGATGGATGTGGATGGAGATAGGTTCGTCGAGAGAAATGCCTCAGCTCCATTTCGCGACCGGTGATTCCCGGTTGTGCACCTTCAGGGTGGTCTGGGTGGGAACTTCACAGATACAAATGGGAATTTGAGGAAGAAAGAAGCCTTGGTGAGGAGTTGCTGGAGATACCCGATTGATAAGCAAACATTATGGAGTCTCATGGATGTTTTCGGGGAGTTCCTGATGATGTTTAGTCATTCCATTTTACGGAGGCCTCCGCGTTGTGGCTGCAAGTGAGGGCGGCCTTCACCATCTGTTGATCCTGTCCCTCAGATTCTCATGAAAGAAAATAAAAACTTTGGTATCTCCATCCTCTTAAGCCCCTGTTCCTCTTTCTCCTGGTCATATCTTCTGTAAATGGTTCCCGTCATTTCCCGATCACACACCACTCACCGATTAGGGATGTAGCCTGGCGATACTCGTCACGATTCTCAAGAGTCATCTGCCTCTTCACCTTCACTGGGGCAACCCGTTGTGAAGCCATCTTTCATTCACTCTTTCGACCTCCTTTCCGCGCTCTCTACCCCATAGAAACACTCCCTTGTTGTGCGGTCGCGGTTATTGCGACGCGTCAGAGGCCATAACCGAATGACATCTCCATTCAACCACTTCACAAACCTCAACTCAAGACACATGAAAGTCGACCATGAGGCTCAGAGAAACCATCCGACCGCCTGAGCGATACGCTTCAGAGCTCTTCTACCAGCCAGCAGTGCAGCGATCGCTGCGCAATGGTAGAAACTCCAAGGCTCCAAATTACATCGACTTCAACCCAAATCACCCACCTGCCGCGTTTCCAACACTAGACAAGCCCCGTCCCACTGGCGATCCACAGACGCAAAAGAAGAGTCAGGACAGACAGACAGAGGACCAGGATGGGGACATACACATGCGCGACGCGCCTGTGTCCCGTCACGGTGGTGCTGAATCTGGATGTGTGGACGCGGACACAGTGGACGAACTAGATGACATCCCAATCGATGAGATAGAGAATTACCTTGCCAGCAATGGACCTCAGAATCCAACGTATGCGAAGAATATGGCCATCATGGCAGAGTGCACATCAGATGAGGACATATTTGGAAGCGACGAAAATAGTGAAATTAGCCAGAACGATGATGGCGAAAATGCAGAGGTATGTCGACCAAAATGTCCCCTTCCTTCAGGGGAAGAATGCTGATGTCCGGGCTAACTTCTGCTTTCACCAGACGCCACCACCGCCGGACCCTGAATGGAATGATCTGTCCCCAAGACTTCAAGTTGAGATTATTGAAAACCTTCTTCAAAACCACAGTTGGGGCAGGATCATGGCGCTTCTTGGGTTGACTATTGAGGATTGCAGAAAGGTCCAGGAGCATCTCCACAGCCGCAACAGGCAGATCGAATATGAGAACGCCCAGCTGAAAGAAATGCGTGAGAAGCAGCTTAGAGCTCTCATGCGTATCGACAACAGCCAGTTGAGACTCAACAGAGTCCCGCATCAGCTTGTCTTCCGGAAGACATCTCGACAGTATAGCCGAAAGCTGAGGGAAAGCATCAAATCGGACTACCTCTTATGTCAAGCTGGCGAGGTGTTGGGGGCCAGACGGTTCCTGCACAAACGTGGACTAGATCCACACTATGCTGGAGACTGGAGTAACGAGATGGTGGTATTGCGCAAATCTCGAGACCAGGATGTGGAGAAATTCGAATGGAAGGACGAACCTGAGCCAGATCCTCAGAGGCCTGACGGGTCACCGGAGGAAAATGGAACTGGAGAAAATATTCCAAGTACTGGCCAGGTCGATATCTCCTCTACAGTCCAGATAAACCATGATCCACTGCAGACCAGAGTCAGGTTCATCAACGAGGTTGGGACAGCTGGCACAGTAGACCCTGCTGATCTGCGAGTCCGCATAGGCGATCTATCCACCCCCCCTCGTCAGTCGTCTACAACTGGCCGGCGGCCAGGGAAGGCGGTTGACCAGCCGACGCCTCGTCACATTGGAATAGTCCGTCTGAAAATCGGCTCCGAACGGGCGGCAAGAATTCGTAATTCAGGTGATTTTGCAGAATATGCGGAGATGCCGGCTTTTGATGTCTCGCAGCCAGAGACTAGACAGGGAACGCAGCAAGAAACAGGGCAGTTGGATGGTAGTTCGCGCACTGCTGTGAGCCCATCCCCAGTCATTCCTCAAAAGAGGCCTACTGCTGGGCTGTTCCAACAGCCTGTACGAAGGATCATGGGCGGCCAATGGTCCTATGACTCTCTCGAACGAAACCCCAATTCTGCCACGTCTTCGAAGAGGCTTAGAGAGAGACTGGAGGAAGCCAGAGTGGAAGCACAAGCAGCAATCGCAGGAACAGAAGCATCTCAGGTGAATAGAGTGAAAACAGCCGTTCGATATTCGAAAGGCGTGCAGAGTAATTCCCTTTCCGGAGAGTTGCCAATTCGGACATCCCCGCAGCAGACACCGTATCAAGGGCCCTCTTCAACCCGAGAGGAATTCCATAGACCTGTTCCGGAATTGGCCGCTAGAGCAGAGGCTTCTACATTGACCGTGCCTGAAAGGAAGAATGAGACGAAGGGGAGATCGGGTGTGGCACCCATACCTTCCAGCCAGGAACGGACTCCAATGCCCAACATTCCTGACTTGGCTGGACATCCGGAATGCGGACCAGCATATTCGCCCATTACGCCGCCTCTTGGCCAGAGTTTATTCCAAGAATCGAGAAGCGAACGAGAACAACGCCCTCCTATTCCATCCATTGTGATATCAGAGTTCCGGCCCATGGAGGACAGTCAACGTAAGACCGACCCAGCTGATGAAAAGGAGAGTAAGGCCGTCAAGACAATTGCTGAAGAGAAGCGTGAAAACTATCAGAAGTGTGGCCGTGATGAAACATCTGAGATCAAGGACAGTCTCGCTAACGTGCCATTGCACAGTGAGGCAATCGATTCTGACACAGCTGAGATCTCCCGAGCTTCAGCTGAGGCAGGTCATGAACAGACTGAGCAGCAACAGACCACTGATGTCACAGAATCACTGTCTAATCATGCCGCTGAGACCCCTCAAGCCTCAATCAAGATCGTTATTCGACAAGGAAAGAAGCAGCAACGGCGATCTGACCCTGGTAGCCAAGTGAATGCGCCTGAGCAGAATGTTAGTACTCCGCAGCCACAGACTCCTCAGCTCGGACCTGATCACACGGTACCGGGCTCAAGCGGTCGTAAAACCTGCCCAATCAAGGCAAAGAGTGCTAGGAGCTCAACACCGGGAGCGTCGACAAGGCAGAAAGCGTCCGCAAAGAAGACGCCCTCGACTGAACCAACAAGACGAAGTGAGAGGTTGAATGGACCTCCAAACCAGAGAGTCCTTCGCAAGCGGAACTGAACGTCTCATCACTACTGTGAATCAAGAATGACGATTTTCCCATGAGAGACTACCCAGGAAAGTGAATGGGAGATCTTCTGTGTGTCAACCTGTTCAGAAGCAAACAAATTGTGTTCTCGGCATGTTTGTTTTACTAAATCCTTTCCATTTTGTTCGTCTTTCTCCTGCACTTTTGGTCCAGCTTTTGTGCAAGTAATGATCTATGTGGTTTGCATGTAACCTATACGCAAATTCAACTTGGAGGACTGAATACTTCTTTCGAAGCGACTTGTGGTGCCTTAGCAGCGGTGGGCTGAGGACTGAGCTCGATTCTTTTTATTTCCTTGTTAGGTTAGCAGGGCCATGTAACGGTCAGTTAGTGAAAGAACTACATGAATGTTCAAGTATGTTCCATTTCGAGGTGGTTGCTCCCCTGTCGTAAGCAAACAATTAAAAGTTGGTCCGTGCGCCAACGCGAGCATCCGCGTCCAGAACGACTCAAAATGAAGTCACGCGTCGCAGGAGCGACGGGCGGGAAGAGCGACAGACACAGACGGGAGCACTCCTGCCGCGGGGCTCACAGAGAGGACGATTGTCCCTGCTGGATGCATTGTCCCAGATCGCTCTTTCCAGAGCATTTCGGACGCTCCCGTCTTTTTGTCCTACACTGCACTTTTCAGGGCAGAAATTCCCGGAGTGCCTCAGGGGACAATACGCTCGTCCTCTCCCCTCTAATTGAGAAAGCCGGAAGCTGGTATGCGATAAGATAGACATTGGAACTTATCATCTAGTGTCGATACGTTCGATCTGCCTCCAAGATGTCGGATCCGACAACCCCTGTCACCTCCGTGGAGTCGCTGGGAGCGACCTCGCGGCAGGACTCTACACAGCCGTCCACGCCCGTCGCCGCTGCTTCTCCGGATCTGGAAATGAAGCCAAAACTGGAGGAACATGGTGATCCAAAACCAGAGAGGGAGGCAGAGATGATGGATGTGGAGGATGACGATACAGAGGGGATGGACATGAAAGCCAAAGCACTGACAAACTTGCTGAAGACCAGCTCAGTATGTTACCTGTCTCCTTGATATTTATTGTTGCGTTAGTCTGCTAATCTCGTTTCAATGGCAGGTGTTCGTGGCGATTATGGCGGACAAGATGAAAGAACAGCAGAGGAAACAGCAGGAGGAGGCAAGGAGAGAGGCAGCCAAGAAACGCGCTGCGGCGGAAAAGGAACAGGCTGTGTCGAAAGACCAGCCTGAGAAGCGGACTACCCGCGCAAGTGGGAAGCAGAATGCACCGAGAGAAGAGACATCCGTGGATGCGGGCAAAGCAGATGGCAATGGCACAGCGAAGGGAAAGAGAGGTCGGCCCAAAAAGGCTGCCGGTATGAACAGCATCTCCAATTATTTTAAGAAAGTGGAGGTGAAGGTTCCAGAAGAGCAGCCTACAGTCCAAGAAGCCCTGCAACAGGCGGCAGACGAATATGAAGCAAATCCGACCGCTCTTGGAGAGCAGGATCTCGTTGCTACGCAGCAGCCGGCATTGGTCACTGGTGGGAAGATGAGAAAGTACCAGCTGGAAGGCCTGGAGTGGTTGAAGTCTCTCTGGATGAATGGTCTTTGCGGGATCCTTGCGGACGAGATGGGTCTCGGTAAGACCGTGCAAGCTATCTCATTGATCGCCTTTCTTAAGGAGAAGAACGTCTCTGGTCCCTTCCTCATCGCAGCTCCTCTTAGCACAGTGAGCAATTGGGTCGACGAATTTGCGAGGTGGACTCCCAGTATCAAAACCGTTCTGTACCACGGCACTAAGGATGAGCGTGCGGCCATCCGCAAGAAACATATGAAGATACAAGATCAGAAGAAAATGGAGTTTCCAGTAGTGTGTACATCTTATGAGATATGCATGAACGATCGGAAATTTCTGGCGCAATATCAGTGGAAGTATATCATTGTGGTACGTTAGACAGGCACAGACGTCATGTCGAGAAGGCTAACAGAGATGGCCAGGATGAGGGACATCGTTTGAAGAATATGAATTGCCGACTCATCAAGGAACTTCTCACTTACAACTCCGCAAATCGGCTTCTAATCACGGGAACTCCGCTGCAGAACAACATTTCAGAGCTGTGGTCGCTTTTGCATTTCCTGCTTCCAGAAGTCTTCAACGATCTCGACAGCTTCGAGAGCTGGTTTGACTTTTCATCAGTACTGGACAATAGCGGCCAAAAGGAGGTTATCGAGAGACGGAAGCGTAAACTTGTGTCGACCATGCATGCTATCTTGAAACCCTTCATCTTACGACGAGTCAAGACCGATGTGGAGACTGCTCTTCCCAAGAAGCGCGAATACATTCTTTATGCACCTCTTACCTCAGAGCAGAAGGAGCTCTACCGCGAGATTCTTAACGGTACTGGTCGTCAACATCTGGAGGCTAAGGCTGTAGAAAGGATTGAGGCTAGAAATGCTAGTGAAAAACTGTCGCGTGCAGAAAGCCTTAAGAGAACGGCAGACGACGGTCGAGATACGACTCCTAATAAGAGCGTGAAATCCAGTCGCACTTCTTCTCCAGCCAGTACTAGCACGAGCTCTGCTCGTAGGCGAAGAGGGCGCAAGAACTATAAAGAGATGAGCGATCGAGAGTTCAATGCCAAGCTGCGGAGACTGGAGAATGGGATCGAGGAGGAGGAGCAGGAGGAGTCAGAGCTCAGTGAAACCGAGCAGGAAGAGATCGAAAGGGCGAAAACTATCAAACTTGCCAGTGCGTATTAACCTGATTCAATGGTGTTGCTGGATATTGCAGCTGACAATCATTATTAGAGAAGGAGATCGCTCACAAAAAACTCCAAAACCCCGTCATGCAGGCCCGGCTGGTGTGTAATTCTCCGCACAACTTCTACTGGCCATGGGGGGATGACCCATCCAATGTTGACGAAACCCTTGTCACTGCATCGGGCAAAATGCTTCTTCTTGACCGCCTCGTCCCATGTCTGATATCAAAAGGTCACAAGATCCTCATCTTTTCCCAGTTCAAGACCCAACTTGATCTCCTACAGGATTGGGCCACATACCTCCGTTCCTGGCGCTGTTGTCGCATCGACGGCACAGTTAGCCAGGAAGACCGTCGGGCCCAGATCCAGGCCTTCAACACCGATCCAGATTACAAGATCTTCCTTCTGAGTACGCGGGCCGGCGGCCAAGGCATCAATCTGACTGCCGCAGATACGGTCATTCTCTTCGATTCGGACTGGAATCCTCAGCAGGATCTTCAAGCGCAAGACCGAGCTCACCGGATCGGCCAGACAAAGCCGGTGATCGTGTACCGCCTCGCGACAAAGGGCACCGTTGAGCAGACTCTTCTAGAGAAAGCGGACGCGAAGCGCCGTCTCGAGAGGCTGATCATCCAGAAAGGGAAGTTCAAGAGCCTCCTCGACCCCAGCGTCGGCCAAGCCGATGTGGAGGAACTGAAGAAGGCTCTGGGAGAAGACGAATTCGAGCGTTTCGACGTGGGCACAGACCCTGAGGCTCTTCTGTCGCAGAAGGATCTCGACATCCTAACGGACCGCAGCGAGGAGGCGTACGCTCGGGCTGAAAAAGGTCTGGACAAAAGCGGGACGTCGTTTTTGGCTGTGGAAACGAAGAGAGGGGGTGAAGGTCTCATGGCTGAGATTGCTGGAAAATAGTATTTGCTTTACTTGAAAGGTTTTCTGGGAGATTTCTAATGGGATACCATTGCGAACGTCTTCGTCCGGCACGATCAGCACGGCTGGTGTATGTATTTTATTATGAGTTTTATATGTTTACAACTACGGGTTCGGATGCCTAGGGGCAGGATGACATGTCATCTGGTACACATTTAATTACAAATTAAAAACAACACTACGCCTAGAGCTCCTCGCCAAAGATGGCTGCACATTGGTAATGAGAAAAAGTCATGAACACAGTGAAAAGGAAACCCATAAGACAAATATCCCGCCAAACAGTCAAAACAAGAACAGGATTTGGGCAGCAAAGAGAGAATATGAATGAAAGATAATATGTCCACGTCAATGCTATCTACTCGCCTTCTCGTCCTCAATCTGCCTCCGCAGGTCCGCCAAAACCTCGTTGCGCTTGGCAAGGTGACTCTTCAGCCCCTCGACCTGTTCGCCGACCGCCTTGACATCCTCCCTAAGCCGCTCCAAATCCTGACCTTCCTTGGCCCTGCCGGTGCCCTCTCTCAACTCACGTAGCACACGCTCCTTATACTCCAAAAGTTGCTGCGCTTCTTTCTTGATCAGCGCCCAGTTCGGTCTGCCATCATTCCTGGGACGATCCCTCCTCTCTTCGGCCGCCTTGTTGGCAGCTTCGAGCTTGGCCTCGAGCTCTGCAAGCTCGCGCCGCAGACGGACCTTTTCCCACTCCTCGTCCTGTATCGTATCACTGAAATCCGTGCCCTTGGGACGGTAGGTGGTCTTCCCACCGATACCCAGCCGGCTGAGATAGGTGTCTCCGAACTTCGCCTTACGGCCCGTGCTGGTCTCCGTGTCCCCGTCCGCTCCCCATCTCTGGGCCGGACGGACATTGTCTACTTGATAGTCGATCTTGTTCGATTCGAAAGATGCGCGAAGAGAGGGGGGGATGGTGCGCGGGATGCGGTACCCTTCGTGTCTGTAATTCAGGATATGGAGGAAAGCGAGGGTAGCGTCCTTGTTGATGGAAGGTGAGGCGGAGGGGTTGACGAGGTTCCATGCGGAGCGGATATCGGTGTCTGGGACGGAGAGGGAATCGTAGAGGGGTTGTAGGGACTCGACTTTACGCAGTGTCAGCAGGCGCAGCAATTGGAGTCAGGGGGAAGAGAACCGGGAGAGGGACGCACATGTTATCTCGCCGCGGTGGTTCCTGTTGGCGTCGTATATCTCTTCATACTTCGCCTTGTCCGACGGGCTCATGTACCAGTCGAATCCGTCCTTCAACCCGAGCGACTCATCTTCGTCCTCTATCCGCTCGAACTGCTCCTGACGGCCGCTCAATGCGCGGTTCGCTTGGGCCAGGTGCGCTTTGGATTCAGGGATAAGCCAGTCTGGCAATACAGGCGGTACCTCTCGGTATTCCTGACGGAACCGGTGGTCAGCGACATTATACTACCAGATTTGGTCGGAGTCGTCATTGTTCTCATTTGCCCCGCAGGGGTATATTCATTTCCATTCCATAGGTACAACAGTAGGTACAGTAGTACATACCCCATTGACCAGATCAAAGACTAATCGCATAGCGACGCAGAACTCCTCAAAGTCGAGCTCTCCATCCCCGTCCAGGTCGGCGAGATCCCACACCTTCTCAAGCTGCCTGTCTTCGAGCCGGCTGTTCCTGAGGACCGACGCGGCCTGCGCATTGTTGAGACGCGGGTGGCCGTTGGAGAGCCCCTGGAAGATCTCCCAGTACCGCTCAATTTCCCACTGCTCGATCCTCTTGTTTGACATACTGCCAGCTCAGGGGAGATCGACCGACACTAGAAAAAAGGGGGGGAACCGAGAAAAAGAGTGGTCTCCGGGGAGGTTGCTGGCATACTATTGTATCATGGGGCAGCTTGCCTCCGGAGTCCATGTGTCTGGGTCTGGCGGATCAACATAGTTCCGTGCACCGAATGGGAAAGTGTCCCTGACCGCCTCCGTCATTAAGCTCCCACTGAACTTGGGGGTGTCATCCACACTGGCACTCACTACTTGATGAACACGGAGCGGTGGATTGTCATTTCTTGCTTGGAGTCTCTGCAGGTGATGTTCTATACTATGACATATTGATATCTTTTTGAGAGATCTGGAGGTCTGCCCTAGATAATGTGCAGTACTATCCTCAGAAAAATAAAGGGCACTACTGAACATATACCTACCTAATTTAATGCATGCCTCTTAATGGCTCATGTATTGTCTCCGATGGGCTCAGATGCACTCCGTCCGATTTGGAAAGAACAAGCAGAAAGTAACTGATATCATCTGAAATGAGCATAGATTGTTCATAACTCTAATGCTCTAGAATACAAGCACAGTGTAACGACAGGCCTAGATAACTAGACCAAAAGGGGTCGTTGGTTTATCTTGAAGACAAGAAACAAGGGGGTGAGCAATATAATAGTGAGAATAAGCCTGTGTTACTAGCAATGTCTATATGACAGGTTGCTATGTGAGTCGACCACGAGGGTCGGAATCTGTCTGAAAGGAGCGTCTTTATATACATGCTGTTTCCCTGGGTCTTGGTGATCGCGGTAATCATGGTCAGTCACGTGCCGATCAGTTCCCTCCCTCAGTCCTATAATTATCCGGCCTTTGTATGGCAAGGTCCATAACACACAGTGAGTGAGGAGGTTGTCTAATATCCCAGAAATGAACCAGAAGGGGGAGCATATACTACAGTATTCTCACAGAACATCACCGTGTGCGGGGAATCCAGATCCTGTGAACATTGATCACCATGGGACAAGATTGAAGGCACCTAGGTTGCTGACAGCGAATCAGTGTCAGGTGAGCCCAGTCCTTATTTTGATACCTCCTTTCTCGCTTTCTCTTTCTCTTTCTCTCTCCATACATCGAGCTCTTTTATCTCCTCGACCAACTGGCCCTCGGACTCGAGCTTCTCCCTGACCTGTACCACTGCCCGTTCGACTTCCACGGCGAGCTCTGGGGCATTCAGGATCTTCCCCAACTCCTTGCCGTCGGGTTCCCTCAATAGCATCTTCTCGTCTTTCTTCTCAATGTAGTGCACGGTGCCGGAAGAGGTCTCCCCAACTTTCGTCCTCCCGTCGCTGGGGACAAGACGTGTCGAGTAGAACCGCTCAAGTTCCGGCATAGATATTGGATTCAAGAGCCCCTTGTTGAGCAGGAACTCCAAATGCCTCGAGCCACTCAAAGCTTTACAATGTCAGTGCTCTGAAGCAGATTTGAAAGGGGCAGGTCTAACCTCGCCAGTGCGACCAGCCTCGGTATGCCAAATAGAAGAAGGGTATATTTGGTATCCTTGAGAGGAACAAAGTTACTCTCCTAGTGTCTCACGCGATTTGAGATATTATCAAAATCCTTACAATGGAATCAACGCGATTGGAGCGGTCAGAGGGGCGATAATGAAGCTCCACCACATCCTCCTGCGATGGAGATCCTGCCTCTCTGTCGCAATCTTCCTCAGCTCTCCAAGGATATTGTCCGGTTTGATCGCATTCCCCGGGTACAGCACTTCCACTTTCTTCTCTTGGCGCGCCTCGTCAATCTCCCGTTGAGTGCTCAACGGGGGTATGCTCTTGAGGCCCCATTCCTCGAACGGGATGCGCTGTTGAACGCGATTCCCGTATTTAACGAGCCACTTCTTCCAGCCCGATTGTGCTTCTTCCCATTTGGCCCAGGTCTCCGCTGCCTTCTTCGTAATGCGATCAATGTAGGACAGGTTTTTTGACAGCTGCTTGCTGAGGGGCTGGCTGTATATCAAGGCTCGTCGCGTCGAGATGGGGACGAGGAAGAGGCGCATAGCAACGACGTGCGGGTTTGCTAGTGAAGTGGCTGGCAGCAGGCACCTAAATTATCGGAAGTCTAGAGCGATCTGGACAAAAGTAAAGAGCGGCGAAAGCAGCATGTCTCCTCTGGGACTATTTCCGAGCTGACAGTCTGCCAAGGACCACGTTGCGGGATGTGAGTGTCTCCAAAGTTGTGGACGGGGCGGCCAAAGCTTCCCCTGCGGGCCGCGCGCAGACGTCATTCCAGCCCCGGGTCCAGCCCAGCCCCGGCCTCCGGAAACGCGACATCTCACGACGGGGGGACTCGAGATCGAGGCGTCGTCCGCGAGGGCTTGTCCGCTCTCTCTTTCTCTACGCTCTTTCCCTTGTCTTTTTCCTTGCTTACTGGTGTTTTTGTATCGCAGGTTTCATCGCTGTCGATCTCTACATCGTTCCATGCGAGTTGGATAGCACCGCCCCCCTCCCCCTCTCCCCCCCGTCTAACAAAGATTGGTGGGACATGTCGACTAGAGCCGTCGTCCTTTCCGCCTCGAACTCGACGCAATACCCTATATCATGCCATTGACAGAAGGCAATGGCACACGATGCACGCGAATCACAGTCGCAACCTGCGGATCCGGCGAATCCCGCGAATGGCCTGCTACGAAGAAAGTCGGAGTTAACGCTGCTGGAGCCTCCCACCATAAGACGGGGATCCGGGCAGTCGGACGGATCCCGCAGCCCTCCCGGATCTGATAAACGGATTGTTGGCCGGTCGCGCAGTGGCACGGGGGACTCTTCTGCCGTCCTTTCACAGTCTGTACAACCGTCTGCTTCGGGGGGGTCTTCGCGCGATCGACCGTCGACACCGAATGTGCGGACTCTTCCAGGTATGCAGCACCAGTCGCAAAAGGGGTTTCTAGATGGCGTTTTCTATTAGCCTTGGATGCTGACCCGGATCAGCATGGATACGATCAGTGGAGTATACCGAAGACGAGGGCGATGTAACAACTCGTCTTCTACCTTCCCAGCCCGATGATGCCGTTGTTGCCCAACATAACCACTCGCCGCATTCAAAGGGGAAACCGGATTTTTCCCATATGAAAGGTGAAAGCCTCGAGCCTCCAGGACTTAAGACCGGTGAGCGTGAATCTCGCTGGAAAACATTTTCCAAGTCTATCGCGTATCCTCGAGAGACATCATTGGAAGAGAAGCTAGTGACGCCTGAATGGCTGGACGAGAATATCGGCGATTATTCGCGACCATGGCAAGGCGGACACAGGGACGATGAAGATATCGAGAACGGCAAGCAACAGCGGCGGCGGCGCACGGTCTGGTTCAAGAGATTCCAGAGAAGTCTCCTGCAGAGCCCTATGGTTCCGCTGATCTTCCGGCTTACAGTCTGGGTCTTCTCCTTGACTGCACTCGCTCTAGGAGGTTCCATCCAGCATCTAGCCACTGTTTACAACCACCCTCAGGGCCCCTCCGCAATCATGGCGATCGTCGTCGATGCAGTTGCGCTCGTCTATCTCGTCTATATTACGTGGGATGAATACACCGGGAAACCATTGGGCCTCCGGCCACCAAGGGCTAAGATGCGACTCATGTTATTGGATCTGTTCTTTATCGTTTTTGATTCAGCCAATCTGGGCCTCGCCTTTGAGTCATTGTCGGACATCACCGCCTCGTGTACTGCAGGGGAGGTCAACCAGTCATTCGACCCCAGGAACGACAGGATCTGCGATCGTCAAAAGGCTCTGGCGTCTGTCTTGCTTATAGCATTGATAGCTTGGCTTATGACGTTTTCGATAAGTGTTTTGAGGTAAGCATTTTTCAGATAGACAGTCAGTCAGTGGGAGTATGTTCTGACCGTCCTTTCTCACTAGGCTCGTGGAGCGAGTCTCTCAAAAATGATGATCAGTTTACCCACTCCATTCTATCTTTTAATCTGAGTTGGCATCTCTTTTGTCCTCTTTTTTCCTTTCCTCTATTGTTGCTCGGTACTGTGGTCATTGGGTCTCTTTTTCCTTTTGTTACAATCTGCCCGTGTACTCTATGTAACTCTCAAGTAGATTTTCTTTTCTTTCGAAATTGGGTGACCGGGGAAATGGCGAACGGGAACCAGGACGTTGGGAATCATACATTATATAATATCACATAATCCAACTGTAAGAACAGTCTCGCAGACGGAGAAGTTACACCTAGGCTTGACCCAGAGAGTGGGTGTTAAACGTTCAAGGCAGGCCCTTCCTTCCCATACAGCGGATCCATGTCGAACCATCCTAGCTTCTCGATATTTCTCACCTTCTGCTCCTCCCCGGGGGAACCGTAGCACATATCCCACTGCTTTCCCGGCGGGTACGCCCCGACCATCTTGAAATTACCGTCCAGGTCTTCCAGCAGCCGATGCCCAACGCCCGCCGGCAGGATCATCAGATCCCCCTTCTCGACCGTGGGCTCGAAGCGGTCCGGGTTCCCCTCCCCGCCGAAGCAGAGGCGCACGCGGCCCGCGACGACGCCCAGCACCTCGTGCGTGGTCGAGTGGAAGTGCGTCGTGCTGTACATGGTGTACTGCCACTGGGGGACGACGGCGCCGATCTCCCTGAACCGCGAGGCGAGCTCTGCCGCGGACGCGCGGAACGCGCCGTGGTAGATGAGCAGCGGCTTCGACTGGATCGAGGTGTTGGGGATGTTGTTCCAGGCGGGGATCAGGCGCTGGGTGACGCGGAGTTCGGAGGGGGCACGGAATGACATGGTGATGACCGAGAGACTCGGGCGTGGGCTTTGTCCTGCTTTTAGGTTATGTGTAAGGTAGAGTAGTACCTATGTAAGCTGTGTAACGCAGGCCATGGTTAATTTGATCATGATCAATGAGTACTTCAGGTACCTAGGCACCTAAGGTATGCAAGGTGGGGAGGACTACCATCTATAAGAACCAAGTGCTCCTGGAGAGATGAGACTAGATATATTAGTTAGTGCTTAAGAACCTTAGTAGATCGTAGTCGGAGACCGTATAGAGTATAGCGCTATGATATCCTCAATGACACCTGAGACCAACGAGTGTCTTCCAGAATCCTTTTTTCTGGGGGCGAGAGGGGTTCCTGTTGGGGTATTTTCCCGCCTCCTGCATGTGTGGAGAGAGGTCTGGCGTTCTGTGGTTGACGCTGAAGTATGACGGCAACTTGTACGTCACCACGGGAGATCTCCAGCCGCCGCGGCGCATCGGCCTGAGGCTTGGCAGGAGGTCAGCAGCCAGAGAAGACATTTTTCTATTCTCGAAAAGTGTGGATTCCAGGTGATGGCTCATGGCGTTGTACCGTACCTAGGTACTGACTCCGTGGGAGAGCCTTTCAGAAACGAGCTGAGTGCGGTTACAGCCAACCCTGCTCAGAACAACAGGAGGGACCGGCCATGGTCAGGGACATCTGGACGGCAGATGCCATCGAGGAGGTGGAAGAAGGGATGAGAAAGAGTCGACGTCTGGACAAGACGAGCGTCTCCGGTGCTGAGGGGCGGACGCGGGGGCGGCATGTGGCGGGTGCTGGGCCGTGCCGCCGCCTTGCGCAAGAGACCGCCGGAGCGCCGCCAGCCTAGACCCAGCGGCGCCACGCCCTGCCTGCGACCGCCGACCAGCGCACCAGGCCCCGGACACAGCTCATCAAGAACAGAACTCGTCTGCTTCCACCTCCACCTCCCTTCTTGCTCCAGGCTTCCCCTCCGCCCGCGGGACCTTTGCGACGCCTGTGACCAGGTCCCTTCACTGTAAGTATCCTCTATCACTTTTCCCCGTTTTCCTCGGCGTCGCCGACCCCCTCTGGAAGTGGGTGATCACCCGCGGTACTGGATCCCAAGCATGGCCGCAGGTGCTTCATCAAGGCGTTCTTCACGGCTGCATCGGCCGGTAACCACCATCCGGCTCCTGTGCTGGCCTTCACTCGTTCCTTGGCCTGTGCTTCCGGAGCAGGATCCCTCTTTTTCTTCCTTCCTTGTTTGCTTCCAAACATCCGGATGAAGAAGCTGACCTCCCGCATCGTTGCAGCCTTGCGCATTTCCCGCCAGTTCCGTTCACAAAAGAGAAAGATGGCTCCCCTCATGCCTCAGACTCCTCACAAGGATGATCTGGAGGAAACGTAAGTCCCCGCCCCCGGCAGTGGAGTTGTAGTCTTTGAGATCCGTGGGGCCCGAGCTGACACTGAGATTCTTGCTTTTACAGATGGACATTCTTGGAAAGGGGCATCGACAGCGTGATGCTGAAGCTGGAGGAAGGTGTTGATATGAAGACTGTAGGAGTCCCCTCTCCCCTCTTGTCCTGCTGCCGTGCTGACATCGGATCTCTGCTTAAATAGTATATGGCCCTCTACACGTTCGTTCCCTCCCGTCCCCGTCCCTTCCATGTATGCGACTCCGACTGACATCACAAAGTGCGGTCCACAACTTTTGCACATCACAAAAGGCTGTCACCAGCGGACAAGGGCTACAAGCCCACCGCGGAGGTACGCCAATTCCCCTGCTCGACGTGACACGTGCACCCGCTGACCCGCTCGCAGCACACCTCCTCGGCGAAGAGCTCTACAACCTCCTGGGCCAGTACCTTTCGCGTCACCTCGAAGGCGTGTACCAGGCCTCACTGACCCACGCTGAGGAAGCCCTCCTGGGCTTCTACATCCGAGAGTGGACCCGTTACACGACCGCCGCGAAGTACGTGAACCACCTCTTCCGATACCTCAACCGCCACTGGGTCAAGCGGGAGATAGATGAGGGCAAGAAAAATATCTACGATGTCTACACTCTGCATCTGGTCAAGTGGAAGGAGGATTTCTTCAAGAAGGTCCATGAGAAGGTCATGGAGGCCGTCTTGAATCTGGTCGAGAAGCAGCGGAACGGGGAGACGATCGAGCAGTCGCAGATCAAGAACATCGTCGATTCCTTCGTCTCGCTAGGGCTGGACGAGAATGATAGCACCAAGTCGACTCTGGAAGTCTACCGGTACTATTTCGAGAGACCGTTCATCGCCGCCACCCGAGCCTACTACGAGAACGAGTCCCGACAGTTTGTTGCGGAGAACAGCGTCGTGGAGTACATGAAGAAGGCGGAAGCCCGCCTCGAGGAAGAGAAGGCCCGCGTTGGACTGTACTTGCATCCCGACATCACCAAGCGTCTCACGGAGACGTGCTTGGATGTCCTCGTTGCAGCGCATTCGGGTCTGCTGCGCGATGAGTTCCAAGTCCTCTTGGACAATGAACGACAGGAAGATCTCGCCCGGATGTACCGGCTCCTATCACGGATAAAGGATGGTCTGGATCCCCTGCGTGCGAAATTCGAGACCCACGTCCGAAAAGCCGGGTTGGCGGCAGTCGAGAAAGTGGCTGCAGAAGGGGAGAACTTCGAGCCCAAGATGTACGTGGATGCTCTGCTGCAAGTACACTCGAGGTACCAGAACCTCGTCAACGCAGCGTTCGCGGGCGAGTCGGAGTTTGTGCGGTCGCTGGATAATGCCTGCCGGGAGTTCGTCAACCGCAACTCCATCTGCAAGTCGAGTTCGACAAAGTCTCCCGAGCTCCTGGCTCGCTACACCGATTCCTTGCTCAAGAAGGGGACAAAGACTGCAGAGGAATCGGAGTTGGAGGAGATGCTCGTGCAGGTCATGACGGTCTTCAAGTACATCGAGGACAAGGATGTCTTCCAGAAATTCTACTCCAAGATGCTGGCAAAGCGTCTGGTTCACGTGAGCTCCGTCTCCGATGATGCGGAGACGAGCATGATCAGCAAGCTGAAGGAAGCCTGCGGCTTTGAGTACACGAACAAGTTGCAGCGCATGTTCCAGGACATTCAGATCTCCAAGGATCTGAACGCAAGCTACAAGGACTGGCAAGAGAAGGTCCTCGACGAGGAAGATCGGAAGAAGCTGGTCGACGCGCATTTCCAGATCCTGGGAACTGGATTCTGGCCGCTCAATCCACCTTCCACCGACTTCATTGCACCTCCGGAGATCGTCAAGACCGCGGAGCGGTTCCAGAACTTCTACTTCGACAAGCACAGCGGCCGGAAGCTTACCTGGCTCTGGCAACTGTGCAAGGGTGAAATGAAGGCCAACTACATCAAGAACACTAAGGTGCCATACACCTTCCAGGTGTCGACCTTCCAGATGGGAATTCTCCTGCTCTACAATGAGCATGAGACCCTGGAGTACTCGGAGATCCAGAAGGCCACGGCCCTCTCCGATGAAATTCTGGAACCAAACCTGAGCATCCTACTCAAGGCGAAAGTGCTGCTTGCTAATCCGGAAGGAGCCAAGCCAGCTCCGGGTGTGTCCTTCTCCTTGAACTACAATTTCAAGAATAAGAAGGTCAAGGTCAACCTCAACATCCAGATCAAGTCGGAGCAGAAGCATGAGTCGGACGACACTCACAAGACCATCGAAGAGGACCGGAAGCTGCTCCTCCAGGTATGTTTCAGAGCCAGTTTCCATTTTTACCCCCAAGCATGCTGTTTTGCTAACGTGACCCTTTAGTCTGCAATCGTCCGTATCATGAAGTCTCGCAAGAAGATGAAGCACGTTCAGCTCGTGCAAGAGGTTATCCAACAGGTCAAATCCCGCTTCCCGCCGAAGGTGCCTGATATCAAGAAGAATATCGAGGCGCTGATGGAGAAGGACTATATTGAGCGTCTAGACGGGGATGAGCTTGCTTACATTGCTTGATTTAGAGCGCGTTTGTCTTTTCCTAATTTTTCCTTTCTTTTCGGTCATGCGGTAGCGTTGGCCATATTTCCATATGTGGATCAATTCCCTAAGCAGCTGGGTGACGGGATTTCCTTATTATTTGCTTGCAGTGTGCTGAAATGAACAGCCATGGGTGTTGACAGATGATATTCTTTTTCTTACTGTGATCTTCTCTCAAAGGCGGGAGGCGCGATGGGTTGGTTCCTGGCATTACATACGTGCAGTACATGAGAGACGGGCAGATCATCTCAAACGAATTATTTATTCCTTTCTTTTTCACCATCTCCGGTTTGCTTGTATTCTTCTTCATCTGGCTCTGAACTATGCTTGGCTCTGTGCCAGCGGTTAGTAGTGTTTCTACCATTTATCGAGTGACGAATCTCATTCCATGCATGTTTACCCGGGCTAGGCTACGCTTTTTCTTCCCCAGGGTTGCTGGACTTGATGTCGTCCATCCTCGATCCTCTATCAGGGATCTTCTTCCTTTGTATCACATGCGTTCAGTTAATTCTAAGTAGCCTTCAGCGATGAGTCAAAGTGCCTATGTATGTACAGTACTCTAGGTACGCCGAGTGGACACGTTGCCTCTCTCGCGGTGAGATTAAGAAAGGATTAAGATATGATCTATAGTTGATGAAAAGACTTAGATGCTTAAGGTAAGATAGAGTAAGTCAAGATTTAATACTGTATATGTGTCCATTGCCGCTGGGTATTTTGTGTTTATCTGATTGGTTAAGTGATTCATATGTTGATTACTTTAGGTATATATATATAGTTGAGGGTGAAGATGTAGCTCATCAGACGTCATTTCCATCCACGGACGAGAACATTGCTGCTTGAATAAGTTGCATGATGAAGTGCTGAGGGAGTAGTTGCAAATATTTCCCCTTCAGCTCCTGCCTTGCTTTCTTTTGAAGTCAGATCTTGTTGTGACAAAGGAATACAAGGTTCTATCTAGTATCAACTCCCGGGCGGCTTTTTCTTCTGTACATCTTTCACAGCAGATACTGTCAATTGCTAGCTGCTTGTTGCAACATCTATAATGAAAGCCTTTAGCTGCTATATCATCTTAATTTCTCTCAGTCATTTTCCATCATCCTCTTGTTATATATACCTTTGTTTTGCATCAAATGTAACCAGAGCAGCATGACGGGTCAATCCCTGCAGTCACATGATGGATGGACACTTTGCTCAATCTCCCCTTCACAACACCTTTTCTTCCCAGTTCATCATGTCCAGACAGGCGAGCCAATGTCTCAGTATAACAATGGCTCCATCCATATCATCATGCTTTCCTTTTCTGAGGCTACCCGCAGAAGTGCGGGTACTCATATACCGTTACCTTATCCCAGGCCTCCCAATATCCACCTGGTGGGGGCCCCATCGGCCATTTCCTCTACGACAAGACGGCGAGCCCTGCTCACCAGCTATCTCCGAACAAACCGCACCATATATCAAGAGGTGGTGCGAGAATGGTACGGTTCGTACTTACAGAGCCACCATTGAGCAACAGGGCATCCATTTCCTGGGCGGCTTCATTCCACCCTACACGCCGTTGCCATCCACCTTTCGAGCGATCACGTCGATGGAGCTCTACATGAGCCTTGATAGAGGCCCAGCCCACAGCACACCGCTCGAAATACGCGCCATCGATGGCGACATAACATGGATACAACCGTTTGGTTTTGAGGAGCGCGTCAAGGCACTTACTGACTGCTTTTCCTCCTCTGAACAAGGAGGAGGAGGAAACTTGAAACGACTTTACCTGCAACTATCGGTCTCTGTGCCTTTCTGCGGGAGGTTCAAGAAAAGACCGGATGAGCTTCGTACAGCTCTTCGGTGGAACCTGGACCCGTTCCGGGAGAAGATTCGGGGACTGGCTGAATTTCGATTCAAGATAAGGACGATTGACTACATCAACCGCGTATGGTCTGTAATCTTTGGCGAGGAGCTTGCTGAAATTATGTCCGTAATTCAGGACTTTGTCGACGAGATGCGACGGGAAATGATGTTGCCAAAAATTCCGCAGGAGTAACAATACTAAAGAATATGGTATCAAGCAATGACTCTTTCGTGCGACCTGACAGGATCAGATCCTCCTCTCTTTCCCGCCACCTACCCCTGCGCTGCGCTGCTTATGGAGAAACGCTAAGGTTCGTTTGTTCTCTGTTCATAGCTCAATGCAAGCCGATATTGGGTTGCACTGGCTGTAGCTATATTGGTAGCTAGTGCTCGAGGGACTTAGCAGCCACTTTCCGCAATGCAATAAGAGAAGGATTGACTCAATCCTTGAGTTTGGTTCATTCCGAGTTGACTAACCTTTGAGAGTAGCTGTATTCACAGGAACTGGTGGCAGCATTCTTTGAATATGCACCCGGTCATAGTCATCAGCGACCATGACGTCCACAGCGCGAGTGAACTGTGCAATAGCTGCATGTCTGCTGGTCCAGACTTTGTCTCGACCAAGGAAGGATTGTATTGCGACATGTGCACCGGTGAGCTTTGGCCTGTGTGTTCTTCCGCCATCACGCAGGGGTGTTTCGATGTGAGCACGAAGACTATGCGTTCTGGTAATGGTACAACAACAGATTCGGGTACTCAACACCAACCAAGGGATGAAATAACGGGGAGGGCCATACCGGAGAAAGAGCACAGGGAAGTTTTACATTGGAAATGAGAGTGAGGATTGTTGTTGTTTTGTTCTTTCTTCTCTCTTCCTTCCTCTTCATCCTCTTCTTCTTTTGCTTCTTTTTCATTTACTGCAGGTGATTTTTTTCTATTCCGGCATCACTTGTTGATCACTCTTGTGATCATTGGGTGCATGCCTTTCTTCTGTTTTGAAATTCTCTTTAATTATATTTAAAATAAAGAGAGGACTACGCTGGCGTAGATTCGAGACTTTGGAATATTAATACTTTACAAACCACTTTCCTTTCGATTCATGTGCCACGATACGTGTCCTTAATTTCTTGTGGTGGAAACACGAAAAAAAATCCTCTAGGAGTTATGACTGCATATATACAATAGCATCCTTTTTTTTTACTGTATGCTATTTATTTAGCCACGTGCCTGATCGAAAAAGAACAAAGAAAAACCCCCAGCGCAATCTACCACTAGAGCTCTGATACCAGGCAGGGTCTAATATTACAGCGCCTCACTCAAATCGATGTATTTCGCTTTTTGAGGCTTTCGTCGCTCTCACATGCATTTCCGAACCAAATCGCCGTTATTACAGATGGGTAAGAGGTTGTTGGGTTTCACATCGATGCAGGGACACACACACACAACTCACGAATCATGGGTGAAAATAGATGAAGCCATATATCATCACTATACGTACCTTACCGGCCAGTCACTGCCAGTAAAATCTAGTCACTATTACCGAACATTGATGGCTCTGTCGGTACCTTTCTTGCCCATGTCAAAGAAGAATCCGTGGTTGCCGACAACAGGGATACAAGCTCCTGTCATGAATCGAGATAGCAAATTATATAATATATTGATCCATATTGGATGTATGTAATGGCGAAAGCTATGTTTGCTTTCCCGGGGATTGTTTGTCGGTAAGTGTATGTTCTGTACAGTACTGCAGCACTTCCTGATGATAATGATGCAAGCATCCCCTTTCACCATGTCGAGTCCTAGCACCAAATGTACATGACATGCCTCCTTACTTCAGTACCACTCTCACTCGGCAATTGAACTTGGACTTTATAATAATCTGTATATTTGTACATGTACAGACAAACATACATACCTACAGTATATACAAAAACAAAAGCTCAAAGCTCAACCAATATTTTTCACACTCTCTCCCCCCAAAACTCCACTCCATCCCCCACCTCCAACTTTTTCTCTGCGCAAGCAAGCTCAGCTATCTAGGGAGGCACGTAGGTATCTAATCGATTATTCAATTATTCAAAGCTGGTAGTAAGCTAAATCGGATCTGTTCGGTTCAGGCTACATGTGCGATGCGATGCAATGCGATCCAATGCAGTGCAAGGCAACAGATGACAGATAGGCCAAAGCAAATTTTCCACAGAGACGGAGACCAAGGGGGAAACAACGGACGGAGATACAAGTGAGGAGGTATCAGAAAATTAAAAAAAGGACGAAGGTATCAAAGGCATCAACATTATCAATCACGTAAGAAGGGTAGGGTGGGGTAGGGTAGGCGACGTCTGCGGGGAAGAAGGGAAGGGGTGTATGCATTATTATATATATACCCACCAAAAAGGGAGATAACATGCGTAAATTACAGGCAATAGGATTATTCGCTTTTTCTGGGCTGTTGGCGCTGCAACGTTTGATTATTATGTCTTGTACCGCCTTTTCTGTTGAGCGTCTGAGTCGCGACGACTCGTCTCTCCTCTCATTAAATAGTCGCTCAGCCAGGACGCCGGGAGGTGGTTTCTGGCGTGCTGAAACTATTGCGTGCCTTCCGGGACGGGGACAGTACAAGGCGCGTGATGATCTGTTGCGTGCGAGGTTGCAGGAGTAGTTGCTTGTATTCTCATGATTTCAAGGCAGATACGCCTGCGGATTCGGGCTGAGAAGTCGCTGCGCCATCTTCCTTGGTCTGGGTCATCTGCCCATTGGACGCCACCTCTGCTGCCGTCTTCCCCGACGAATCGTTGGTTGTTGGATCGACCTCAACGCTGCCGTTAGTCTTTGCGGGTTCTGAATCCTGTGACGGCTCATTCGTCTTCGTCTGCTGGGTTTCCGCAGCGGATTGTGCGTCAACGGGTTTGGAAGCCGATTGATCGGAGGTTGGGGAGCCAATTTCGGGAAATGCAGGGAATGTCTTCGACAGAGGTGACTTGGGCAAAGAGCCGTCACTCCCACCCTCTTCGATCGCATCATCCTTGCCATTAAGAGACTCGGACTCGCTGTTCTTCCTTCGGAGGATGGCACTCCATCTCTTCTTCCTGCTTCCGCTCCTCGCAAGGCTTCCACTTCTCCCACTTCTTCCAATGCTTACAATGCTCCCACTTCTTTGAACGCTGCCCAGATCCTCACTATTACGAGCCAACGACGGTCGTCGGCCTCTATCCTGCTCAGGTTTCTCCACGACACTGGAGAGCGTGGTCGTCGAGGGTGATGTCAGGGAGGGCGGAGGGGAGGTGGCAGCGTTCCTTCTTTCCTGCCATTCCCTCCGCCGCTCGCTTGCCCACGAGCTCCATGAGTTGAAATACGAGCCTGCTTTCTGGCTTACTGCGCTGACGGATGCCTGTGCCTGTGCAAGATCCACGGAAGGCGTCTTACTCCTCGAGAACCAGGACGATGGCGAGGAGACGCTCGGGGATGCCGGCGGCGAGGACACGGACGCCTTGTCAATTGAAGCCCGCTCCATCTCCTCGTTCTTTTTCCGCCGCGCCTCCCGCCTCGCTTCTAGCTCCGCCCAGAAGCTGCTAAACGCAGCGCTCACCTTCTTCTGACCGTTGGCAAGGTGCTTGCCTAGTGCCTCACGGCCCTCGCGAACTTTTTCGTCAAGATGAAGCTCAGCGACCTGCTGAGATAGTCGTCGTTGCACATCGTCGATAGTGAGCCCACCGGAGCAGGGATGTCGGGGTTCGACAATTGAGAAGAGGAGAGCATCGGAAGTTAGCCGCTTGAACAGAGCATAATTCGAGGTATTCTGCCACTGCGCAAGAAACTCTGCATTGAACTCCAATGCAGGGTCGCCTTCGATATTGAGATTCTGCAACTGCAGTCTATTCCTACGACCTGAATCATTGGCTGATCCGGTGAGCTCCTCATGGTACTTCATGCAAGAGAGCAGGGCAAGCAGGTATTCTTCGAACTGAAGCCTGATGAATTCCTCGGATCCCATGTAGCCGTGCGTCTTGGGTCGCTGCGGATTCGCATCGTCCCACGTATCATTGATCGTTTGGGTGAGGAAATCGATCCAGCGCCTATCTGCTGCAGTGAGCGACAGAGCACTTCGGAGGGATGGGGACATGATATTAATCGTGTCTTCGTCGAGCTGGAGGGATCTGGTCAGATATGTGATTTTGAGAAGAATGGGTATATATCCCTTACATTAATAAGAACATCACTATAGCGATCTTTCTGTTGCAAGAGAAGTGAATTTGTTGATCCGACCACATATGACTTCGTTCCATAATCTGCTAGCAGATCCAGCTGCTGCAGTGGTGTGTAGGGGCCAAACATGCTTCCCTGGGACAATCAGCGGTGCTTAAACAGCTTGACAAGGAAGTAGCGCCTACTTTGCCGAATATCTGCAGAGGGAGACCCATATACGCGAGCACTAGAAACACGTCAGCAACGGCAATTTCCGAGCGGAGACACAGATTGTCATACAGGAGCTCCTTTCACTAGTCTTGAGCGAAGTTGGCTTCTGAACAGTCTGTGCATAGCTGTCAAATGACGGGTCTGCACAGTCTTGAAGATTACGTATAAGGCCGGGTATTAAAGAAATAAGTGAGAATTGCATCATGCATAAACGCTCGCACCGTGAACCGAAAAACAACATCTAGAAGGCATTAATTAGTATGTAAGCGCCGGTTATGCGACGACAGTCATACCTTGGGTTGCAATAACAGACATTTGAACAGAACCAAAGTTTGGTGCTTAAATTCATGGATCATTTCTCGTAAAGAAAGGCCTCCTGGCGAGTCAGTGCATCTTCGAGCCATCGCAGACCAGGGTAAACAAACCAAAATATTGGTCCTTGTGCTCATCTTCATTCCTCAGGCTGATTATCAAACCTTCGCGGAATTTCTAGTCGGCAGAATGATGAGTACCACGCATTACTTGAGAGGCACCGTCCGGCATACCTTCAAGATATCTGTGTCCGAGAAATCCCTGTTACTCAGCCATTCAGCATTAGCATCAGTATCGCCAACAACTCTGCTCCCAACAGCCCTCCTTTTCTCGAATTCTAGTCATCCGATTACAGGTCTTCCGGTTTCCCGACAGAACGTCACCAGCTCAGCTACTGCTGCAAATAGACGTACCGCTGTGCGAACCACGCTGATGTCACTATCGATAGCTTCTCCCTCAGCTGTCCAAAATGCTGCGGACTGTCTGTTACGACAACCACCGCCTTCTGAACTGTCGATCGGGTTACATCAGGGGGCCGTTTGATCAAGGAGCTCGCGTCAATCTGCCTCGTGCAAGATATACCAAAGAGGGAGGTTGCCGGCTCCGTGGCTGTCGCATTGCGTCGGAGTGTAAAGTACGAGAAGTCCTCGGTAGATCTGGAGATGGAAACCAATGCGATGTCAGCACCTGAGGCTCTGCATAACGCGGACACGAGATTCACGCCCAAAACAAGAGGAAGAGGTGGGATCGTACGCATGCGCGCCATCTGACAGCGCCATAAACGGCAGCAGATGCCAGTCATTCTCCGCCACGGGATCGGTTCCATCATCGCAAAAGCATAACTCGATCTCAGGGCCCCTGTTTCGCAACAAGCGCAGCAACGGTGGTGAACAAGTTAGCCAGTTGTTCCCATCGCAGCAAGCTAGAAGGCGCTCCCGCACGTTCGGGATAGGATTTCGCGGGCGGACGGGAGCTGGTGCAGGGGTATCTCCCCCCTTTCTCCCCGCACTCACCTTGCGTGGTGGAAGTCTATCACCAGGACAATGGGGTCCTGGCGGGCGCGGCCTCGGCTCATGACGAGGACCTCATCCAAGAGCGCATAGAGGCTGGAGCAAATCGACAGGTCTCGTAGGCGTGCAGGCGAGCTGCTGAGTCCCAACGGTCCACTCTCCGATCGGAGGCCTTGGAGCTGGTGGGCAAAATGCGAGCTCTGTGGAGCACTGGAACTCGGGGGCGTGACAAAGGCGGTCTTGACCGTAGCATCCTCATTGGCTCAGTTCTGCAGGCGGTGAGCGTGCGGGCCGGCGATCGGGAGCGAGCGATTGGCGGCCGCGCCTCCAGGGCTGTGACGAAGAACGTCAGGATCTTGCATCGCGGTGGGAACCTCCTGTATGGAGTTTGTACAGAGTCACCGGTCGAACAGAGCGGTTTGAGCAGGGCCAGGGAGGACTGGGGGTTGAAGTACGGAGCACATGGATGGTCCCATCACCCGTGGTGCCCGCTTAGACATCTTGGCTGTCAAGGGTAACACCGTCATTTACTAAGAAATGTCTTAATAACATTGTCACCCATCTCCTACGCAAACATTATGATGCGTACATCTCAAAGTACAAATAGGAAATCCAAGCCAGGGATTCTGCTTTGTCCAGCCATTTTTGACTGCTGAAAGTAGATGAGGAAACCCCATGTCGTATAATCCACAGCCACAGGAATCTTGTGTAGATATTCCCCGTCAGCGGCCCGATTCTGAACATGCCAGAAAAGAATAGAAAATGGCCATAAGAGGAAGATAATAGAAACACCAAGGAAAAGCGATCACGTCGACTTTCATGTACAGGCCACATGTTCACAGCTGCACAAGAGAGAAAGAGAGGGCACTGAGAGCCATGGAATAGCACATTTCGAGTTTAAAAAAAAAATACATGGACGAAGCCGTCCTCTAAGCTACGGAACACCTGCAAGGTCCACAGATCCCGTCGTCTATACCTACGAGACGGGTTGGGAGGCGCCCTCCGCTCCGTCCGCAGGAAGCTGGCCGGCTTCTGGAAGAGTCTGGTCGATGTTGTGATAGTCGAGAATCTCCGAGTACCTGCAATCACCGGGTCAGCGAGATAGGGTATGCGGGATAAGAAATTCATACACCATAATCTTCCAAGTATCCACCGGCAGGTCTGCGTCATTAAATGACCAGTCAAATTTCTCCTCTGCTACGGGTTCATCCGTGGGATCATGATAAGGCGCCAAGTACTCGTGCGCAAGAGCATCGGCGGCGCTGACTCTCTTTCGAGGGTCAAAGACGAGCATCCTCTCCAGAAGATCGACCGCTATCCGGCGTCAGTGCTCCATTGCCTTGGATCTAATGCGATGCACGCACCTAGGGGATCAGCGTTCTTAAACTTGTTGGCTAATGGCTGTCGTTCTCTCTTTGGCAACGACTGGACAAATCGCAATGTCTGATTCGGGAAAAAAAAAAGGTTATCGTTAGCCAGGACCCAAGGTGTGCGTAACAGGCGGCTCTCACGTTCTCACTGCAGATGGTCTGGATCACATCATCCGGTGGGGTACCGAGAAGTTCTGTGATGATGGAAAACTGGTTGACATGGTCCTTCCCTGGAAACAACGGTTTCCCTTCAAGCATCTCCGCAAAAATGCACCCTGCACTCCAGATATCCACTTCCACATCATATTTCTGCCACGTGAGCATGATTTCGGGAGCGCGGTAATATCTTGTTGACACGTAGCCTGTCATCTGAGGGTCTTGAATACGGGCCAAACCGAAATCGCAGATTTTCAGATCACAGTTCTCATTTATCAAGATATTGCTGGGTTTGAGGTCGCGGTGCACTACGCCTGCGGAGTGGACGTATTTTAATCCTCGCTGCAGAAGTCAGAGGTCGGATTTCCCAGGACGAAGAGCCAGGCCACAGGCGTACTAATATCTGATAAAGAAAGTACTGAACGAACTGTTTTTCCAGCGGTCTCGATGTGAGAAGTCTGTGGAGATCGGTCCCAAGGAGCTCCGTTACGAAGTAACTGCTGAAGTCAGCAGACGCGCCAGGAAGCGGCCGTGACGGCGATAACGGTTAGGAGGCTTCCACATACATATCCTCCAATGGCGAGATGAAAATATCACTCAAGCTGATTATCTTCCAGCTGTCAGTATGAAATTGACACGGCAGTCCACGGGTACGGGTTGAACAACATTCTCATGTCGCAGATGCTTGAGCAGCTTGAGTTCTCGGTATGTTCTTTTGGCAAGCACCGGGGTGCTGAATGGCTTCATTATCTTCTTTACCGCCACGGGCTGCCCGGTCAATGTGTCCCTCGCAGAACTTTTCGGCGTCTCTTGTCAGCTCGCATTCCGTCTCTCTCACTCTCCCTCTCCCTGGTATCAATCGCGCAGATTATCGGGTCGGGGTCGAGCATACCAGACGAGCCCAAAGGCACCCATGCCCACTGGCTGCAGGTCCGTGTATCTGATCAACAGTCAGACGATCGTCCTCCATAAGGCGGTGCGCACGAGGTCCCGTACCTGGTGGTGATCTCGAAGGTGGTCCCAAAGATCTGGGCCCGTACGAATTCCGCCATGATGGAGGGGCGACGACAAATCGCACTCGGGCTAGGTTGCAGCGTGACCAGGTAGGTTGTGTTGTCGCAACGTTCTCTTTCCTTCTCCCCCCCCTTTGAGCGTCTCTGTAGACCAGGTCAAGGAGCGGTGGTTGTGGGGAAGGAGTGACGGCTTTGGGAGGAGGAAAGTTGGTTGGCGGGTCAGGGTCGGAGATGGCAGAGTGGACAGAGAGCAGGATAGGGCGGCGCGTAACGGGGTGTGGAGAATTCTCTCTTCGTGCTCCGAGACCGCCAGGCCAAGCATGAAGAATGACGTGCACGATAGCGGGAGAGGATATCAGTCCGGCGATCGACTTAAGCGCCCGAAGTGGGCAGGCGGCGGGAGTCGCGGCGCTGACTGGTGCAATTCAACTTGCAACACCACGTCGATAGCAGCCCGCCAAGTGCCACGGCGGGTCGCCGCTTTCGCACCCGCACGGATTGGCCGGAAATCTGTTGCTGGATTACTCCTTGGTCCACGGTACGTGCTCTGCAGACATTGTTGACGATGTCGTTTCCCATCCTATCCTGTATGCGGTCGAGTCGCATCGCCAAGTCATCTGTCTTGATGGCTGATCCACGAGGGCAATCCTGTGCTTACATAACGGAACCGCACGGCAGGATGCATGCCCGACGTAATAATCATCATCATGCCTGCTGACGTCTATCAATTTCAGTCTAGGCGATAAAAGAGACATCTGTATCTCACCTTGCGCGATACTACCACCATGGATGAGCCGGCCCTGCGACAGTGAAACGACAAGGGTATCACATGCAAATCAACAAAGCACATATTTTAGCTGTAGAGTAGCCACTGTTATTTGTTGTCTGGAAACCCATGGCACATGGTGCTGCCAGGCCTAAACTATACACAGCAGTAGACAGACAGACAAAATAACGTGCTGTGGGACGTGGAATAATATCGGTACAAAGTGCAAACCATCATTCGAAGAGGTGTACAGTATGATGTTATGCTGGCACCAATGAACAAGAAACCCTGCGAGTCAAACCGGGCACCTAACTTCCAGGCCCACCAGGATCACAGCCTGTGCTCGCGGTAGTTAACTCTAGGGCCAACTTGCGCAGCGAAGCCTCAAGAAACCCCAAGAATTTTTTTTTCCTGTTGTCCGTACATACCTTCTTCATCATCTACCTGTCAGCAAGCTGCTTTGGAGAGCTGACGGTTCTTGACTATAGTACACAAGGGAAGATACGAACAATTGCAGGCCGGAGAACTATGAGCGCAAAGGCTCTTAAGCATAGGATATGATATTCTGATGACAGCTCTCGGCTCCTCTAAGGTGGCGCGTAGTAGGCTCCTTGCGATACGAATATACTAACAATAGGTTACGACATTGGCCAAAAGGTGGACGGGAGTGCCGGTATCCATGATTTTTTTTCACAGCCACCATGGTGTCTCTTCCTGCGAGGGACGGAGTAGATATGGAGCTGTTCCAAGTATGGATACTCAAGCATACTGATAGCGGATAGGGCAAGGCGGCTATTTGGTAATGGACAGGTCTATGAGGTGAATGGATTCGCGGTCCTTTTTATAGGACGAGGCCTTTGTATGTACTCGGTAGCACCCTGCCCCGTACGATCAGGTCTTTGAGCGCACCGTGTGTGTAGGATGGCCTGCAGAGACAGACCTGCCACCTCATGGCTTGGCTTGTGGAGATGAGTCTCGTCTGCCAAAGCCATGTTTCCCTAGCGCTTCCGCAGCCTTATTGGCGTCTGGGTCCCTGCTCCGCCCTGTCGCGCACGTGAGCCAGCCCGTTGCTGGCAGTGCTCCGGCCTTTTTGGGCTCTCCGCACCGCCGGCGCCTGTCACCCTGACAAGCTGCGCCCTCAGCCTTGCAGGGACCGCGGCCGAAGGGGAAATGAGGTGGTGGTGGACGATATTTATTTGATGGTGGCCGTAGCCAGCTGGAGCAGCGGCGCGCATCGTGAAGCACAGCGACCTGCTGTAACTCTCGCCCCGCCCCGGCAGCGCACACCCCCCACACAGCCCACAACATCGCCGCCAGCTGGAGCACCGTGCTCCCCCAGACAGCCTGGCCCGCCGCTGTACAGAGAGTACACTCCCCGACACGTCCGTCTCGCCCGCCCACCACCGTCCTCAGCTGCTCCCCTTCCCTCTCCACGGCCTTTTCTCATCCGCAACACCTCACCACCGACTCCGGACGCCGCTTCAGGAGTGTCGCCGCTGTCAGTCCCTTCCTGACGAACCCCCCTCCGTCTCCTCCGATCCCGATCGGCCGTCCGCCGTCGATCATCATCTGACGTCGTCTCGTATCCTCTCTCCACAGCGGCATCCGTCCCCTCATTCCAACCAGCCTGTGGAAGGTCCGGGGAGTTTCCCTGGCTTCTCTTTTCAGTCGCGACTCCTGCCGTTTACTCCAAAAGCACCGCTTCACGCTCCCAGTTTCGTTGCAGCCATCCAGCTGTCGCTTCTCTGGCTCCGGCGACCGCGAACCAGCTGCCGGCCCCGGCCGCCTTGCTCCAAGCTTCGGACGCAGCTCAACGAACCGCCAACATCTACGTTTCAAGCCGCCATCATCGCCTTGATCCTGGTCGCACGTCCGGTCGGCCTCCATTTTGCGGCCTGGAGCCCAGGTGGCGGCCCGTCCCCTCCATCAAGCCTGTGCTGCCGCCAGCGCGCTGGTCTGTTTCGCGACACTGAACCGCGGGAGCCGACGTTTCCGACTTCCCCGTGTATGAAGCCGCCCGGCTTCCCTGCTCCCAGTTGCTAGACGGTATCAGCGTTTGCGGACGGTCCCGTCAAGATGGGTATATGCTATAGCGCAGAGTCCGCGGAGGACTCCGAACAGAAGAAGCGAAGTCAGATGATCGACAGGAAGCTGGAGGAGGACTCGAGACGATTGCGGAGAGAATGCAAGATTCTATTGCTGGGTCAGTTGCGCCTTTGACTCTTACTTTGTCAGAAGACATGTGTTGAGCTGACGGTTTCGCTGCGACAGGATCCGGGGAGAGTGGGAAGTCGACCATCGTCAAGCAGATGAAGATTATCCATCAGAACGGATACTCGGTTGAAGAGCTGGCCTTGTACCGTCTTACGGTTTATAAGAACCTCATGGATTGCGCGAAAGCGCTCATCGGGGCCTATCACCAGTTCTCGCTGGAGCCGTCGAGCCAAAAAGTCCGAGATTATATGACCTATCTCATGGAATACAATATAGACCCGGACCCCAACACGCCGCTCGACCCCAAGGTGGGAGAGGCGGTAACATATCTGTGGAACGATCCATGCACGGCTGCGGTATTAGAGCATCAGAACGAATTCTATCTGATGGACTCTGCACCATAGTAAGAACTCTGGAAGGCCCATGCCCTGCACGCGTATGCTGATGCTTTCCGATCAGTTTCTTTGAGGAAGCCAAGCGAATAGCATCGCCAGATTACATTCCTAACGAAGCGGACGTACTCCGCGCGAGAACAAAAACTACTGGTATATATGAGACAAGATTTACCATGGGTCAACTAAGTATTCAGTACGTCTGAACTCCGTCAGGAAACCGTAGCACTGTTATTCACTGAGATGTCTAGCATGTTCGACGTCGGCGGTCAGCGTAGCGAACGCAAAAAGTGGATCCATTGCTTCGAGAATGTTACATCCATTATTTTCTGCGTGGCATTGAGCGAGTATGACCAACCTCTATTGGAAGCAAGTAATCAGGTAGGTGTCCTGGATTGTTGGATGCAAACGAAAAACTAAATCTGCTCGAAGAATCGGATGATGGAGAGCCTAGTGCTCTTTGACTCTGTCGTCAATTCTCGATGGTTCATGCGGACGAGTATCATCCTCTTCCTCAACAAAGTCGACCTGTTCCGACAAAAGCTGCCCCGTTCTCCACTGAACAAGTACTTTCCAGATTATTCTGGCGGAAATGATGTCAATAGAGCAGCCAAGTACCTTCTGTGGAGGTTTAACCAGGTCAATCGTGCTCATCTAAACCTATACCCACAGTATGTGTTTGACGAAAATGCTCGCGTTCTCAAATGATCTGGTCCTAACCTTTTGCGCAGTCTTACGCAAGCGACAGATACCACGAACATTCGCCTTGTATTTGCCGCTGTGAAAGAAACAATCTTACGAAATGCCTTAAAAGATTCGGGCATTCTGTAGTGTTCATTAACGGTTTCCGGTCGGACGTCTTTCTTACGGAAGCGATAATCTAGCGTTATATTGCGCTAATGTCCCTGCTTCCCGCTGTTTTTCTCCCCTTAGCTTCGGTCGATGCCATGGCTGATGACTCTATTTTCTCGTTCCGAGTGGAATCTGGGATGGCGTTTATGGGTCATGTTGTCTGACGGTTATATATATATATCCGGCGCGGCGCGGGCAGTGAGGCGTATATTTTGGGTATCTGCGGAAATGGTGCTTTTTCGATTTACTTTTTTGCGATCTAAGTTCCCGGCTACCTCTCTATTCACCTTTTGCTTATATGATTTCGTCCTCCAGATCTTCTTTATTCCTGGGATTTCTCTGAGCTTACGGGTTTGGGGCACAAAAATTACAGCATGTCCACGCTGGATGTGTGTCATTGACAAGGGTATTGAATTCCGGTCGAGGATTCAAATGAACTTCTCTGTTCTCAGTTCGATCACTTTATCTTCTAATATTCTCATTTGTGTACACCGTCTGGTCGAAGTCTTTCTTTGCCACAAGTCCACCTGTGACTAACCTCTTATCTTCTGATTGTCAAGTCTACGAGTTATGTTCGAACTCAGCTTCATGGATTGAGTGTCTGCCTTGAAGCTTTTTTTTCCCCTTCGCCTTTTTGCATGATTTCTTGTCGCCAGCGCTAGTCAATGCTGGATCCGAAGTTCTTGGATTGCTGAAAGTTGCATTTGCTATCTGTACGCTGCCCTGTGCACGTCTTTTTATTTATTGTCCTTTAGGGACATGTCTTGGATCTTTCCCAGCTCGGGAGAAACGCGGTTTTCCTTGGCGTATAGTGTGGAGTGCACTTTTTAACTTCGTATCATCATTATTATATATAGTATTTATTGTTGTCCACTAGCTTCTCATAGCGCGGCTTGGTCGGTACCTGCAGGGCGGCAGCATCTGTGTACCTGTTGCTGCCAAGGCTGCGAGAGGACCTATTTACTGCTTGATGTAACCATGGGACGTATATAGGGACGAAACCACGTGTCGTCGTGCAACGTCTCACAGGGTTAACGACAGCTGTTTCAAGGGAAGCACGGTGACAAAGATGTGCAAGGCAGAACGAGCGCTGGGACCCAACATCATCGATATCGGGCGATATGGCAGCCCTGGAACTTGACCTCAAGCCCTCGAGCCACGGGCCCAGAGGCGCGGCTGGACGGCGGCGACCCTGGGTTGCATGGAGTCAGGCGGATGGGCGCCAGGGCTCCCGCGCGCGTGCGCCGTCGTCTGGACAGGACGCATGTAGAGAGAAGGATATTATTGTCCGGGTAGGTTGCACGACCGACCTGCTGAGAGGTTCGATAGATACAGGGCCGCATCATCATCAGGTTCCAGGCCACTTTGTTGGCAAGAAGAAAGACGCAAACGTCATACACACAGGTAGACACGCATATCCTATATACAGCCTCGGCTCCGTCAGGCTCTTATATTTGTCTTCGCCTTTCTGAGGTTTACGAGCGTGCATTGATAAAAAAAAAACTCTAATCGGGGCAGATCCCGACATTGCAAAGGGAGGCCGCGAGATGGAGATACGACGTTTGGGTCTTGTTCCCCTCACGCTTTCTCCGTGCTGCCCCGACAGAGTCCAGCGCCCTGGAAGTTCCAACCCACAGGTGTGTGATCCAGCATGAGCGATCCTTCGAGAAACATCTTGAGGCTTGTCCGACGGACATACCTAACGCACAGAGAGACAAGAATGACTCTCGCTGAATGGACGCGCATCTTACCTCCACTGGAAGGAAGCATTATCCATTTACTACATATTACGTAGTGAGGTGCTGTTAATATCTCCCCGGGCCCTCTCTCGAACTGTATCATAGCTACTGTACTCCGGTCCTTCCTCTGCTGTTCCACTGCGCACCGGTCACATGTGTGCATGTGAATCGCCTTCATAGAATGGAGGCACAGCACCTGGATCCCTAATTCATGTAATCTGGCTAAAAGATCCGGAATGAGAATATTCAGATGTGAGACCATTCTGCTTTCGATTCCTAGTAAAGTTGTCTTCGTGTGAGTCAATAAGTGAAAAGCAACCCCATAGGGCCTCAGCTGCTGGTCGCGACCAGCTGAGAATATACCATCATCTGACCCAAACACAGCCCTAGCTGTGTTCTATACTAATCGGCCCTGCTCCCGGCCAGACGTCGAGGTATCGCGCATCTTGTTGATTGCTATCGGACCTTTTAATCCGGGCATATTGGCTGATTACCCCAGTGGATGCTGATTCAGAGTTGGTTGACGAAGTCCCGGGATTGCCCCAGCTGGTCTTGCTGCGACGCGTCCAGTCATGAAGCTTGGAAGCTGCGAACCCCCAGGATCCTAGCCGGTCACATCATCAGATCGTCCAGCGGAGAGAGGGAGGGGGGGGGAGGGGGGGGGGGCGCAGAGCAGGGGTCTATTTGAGGTGGCGGCACTGCAATCCGGATTATGTACAGTACATGGTACGTTAGGGGTTCTGTACTGAGACAGCGCCATGAGGTCCTAGACGCCCGGCATCCTTGTACTTGCACAACATGTCCCGGTACTGACTGGTACATACATACAAGGCAGGTACCCTGCTGAGTGGATTCCTCTCCATTTCCGACCGATTGCCGTGTCTGCAGGTTTCTCTTGGTCTGTCCTCTGCCCCGCTGTACTTCCCTCTGCAGGAAGCCATGGCAGCTGCCATCAGCGTTATTGTTTCCTCCCTATCAGGCAGGGAGTTGGGCCAGGGGTTTGCATCTGTGGCCTTGATTTTTCAACGACAGCGTGATCAGAGCGCTCGAATCCCCGATTCGAGGTGTTGGCATTGAGACCCTCTTCGTCTGCCCCTCTTCGTTGTCATCATTCCTTTTCGTTCATCCTCAGTCTTAACAAGGTAGGTCTCCGTCATCTAAGAGACTCAATGAAATCCGTTTCCATGATGCTTACTTGCCAAAGTCAACGGAATAGCTCCTCTCTACCGAGACTACGTCCGCAAACCTTATCCGACGTCTCTACAATCATGTCCCACCAGATCTGGGAACGGAGACCGTCCGTTGGAGCTCCCATCTCCGATCTACAGGGCCCCATCGGTCCAGGATTTAGTCGCCCAAAACACAGGCGTACGTACACGGGTTTAGGACCGGCGGAGATCAAGAGCGTGGAGGCCAGCATCCCGGAGCCGCTAAGGGAGGCGTGAGTACAGCCTGTCACATATGCGACTGACGAGGATATCAAAATTTACATCGAACCGATGGAATATACTGCTGACCATCTGACAATTCTCTAACAACTTCAGCTGGCGGAAACATGTATGCAACCCAGTGTCGTGATACCTCTCCAACAACTTGGAAGATTTTTGATATTGACTTGTTTGTTCTGCAGTCCGTGAAAGGTTTCAAGACCAAAGAGGAATTCGAAGTATGATCTATGTGTGGCTGGGCTGTATGCATGGAGTTGAGTTAATCTTCCCTGCCTGCACAGAAAGAGGTCGTCCGCCACGTCGAGACCACATTGGCCCGCTCCCTGTATAACTGCGATGAACTGTGCGTCATCTTGTCCTGCCTGTTACCATCCTTGATATGAAACCTGGCTTGCTCAGCTGAAAATCCAGGGCAGCGTATTCAGGAACGGCGCTCGCGTTCAGAGATCGGCTGGTCATCGAGTGGAACAAGACGCAGCAGCGTCAAACGTTTGCGGACCAGAAGCGGGTTTACTGTATGATATCAGGAAATGCTGCCAGAGATTGACACCGTGATGACACGTTTATTTAGATCTCTCTCTTGAGTTTCTGATGGGTCGAGCGCTGGACAATGCTATGCTGAACGTGGGCCTGAAGGACGTTGCGAAAGGTACATCGCTTGGATGAATCTGCAAACTGGTAGAACGAATAAAGGGATCTAATTGTTATGAGCAGAAGGGTTGGCCGAGCTTGGCTTCCGAATTGAAGACATTATTGACCAAGAACACGATGCTGCCCTCGGGAACGGCGGCCTGGGAAGATTGGCTGCATGCTTTCTTGACAGTCTGGCAACGTTGAACTATCCAGCATGGGGATATGGCTTGCGTTACCGGTATGGCATTTTCAAACAGGAGATCATGGACGGATATCAGGTGGAAATTCCTGATTACTGGTTGGATTTCAATCCCTGGGAATTTCCCCGGCACGACGTCACTGTTGATGTCCAGTTCTATGGCCGGGTGAGGAGGTATCAGGACGATAACGGCAGGGTAATCCACTCATGGGAAGATGGTGAGACCGTCCAGGCCGTGGCATACGATGTTCCTATCCCTGGCTACGGCACATCAACGACAAACAATCTCCGTCTCTGGTCCAGCAAAGCCTCGAGCGGCGAGTTCGATTTCCAGAAATTCAACGCTGGCGACTACGAAAGCGCTGTATCGGACCAGCAACGCGCAGAAACTATTTCGGCTGTCTTATATCCTAATGATAACCTCGAGCGTGGTAAGGAGCTTCGACTGAAGCAGCAGTACTTCTGGTGTGCTGCCTCGCTGTATGACATTGTCCGGAGGTTCAAGAAGACCAGGAGGGCGTGGAGCGAGTTCCCTGACCAAGTTGCTATCCAGCTCAATGACACACATCCGACTCTTGCCATAGTGGAGCTGCAGCGAATACTGGTCGACCAGGAGGGTCTTGACTGGGATGATGCGTGGCACATCGTAACAAACACCTTTGGATATACGAACCACACAGTATTACCTGAGGCTTTGGAGAAGTGGTCTGTCCCGTTGGTTCAAAACCTCCTCCCACGACATTTGCAAATTATCTACGACATCAACTTGTTCTTCCTACAGTCCGTAGAGAAAAGGTTCCCACATGATCGAGACATGCTAGCTCGAGTATCAATCATCGAGGAGTCACATCCTAAAATGGTCCGAATGGCGCATCTGGCAATTATCGGATCTCACAAGGTCAATGGGGTCGCGGAGCTGCACTCAGACCTTATTAAATCGACAATATTCAAGGATTTTTTTGAGATATACGGCCCGGATAAGTTCACCAACGTCACAAACGGTATCACTCCAAGACGCTGGCTTCACCAAGCCAACCCACGTTTGTCAGACCTTATCGCTTCCAAATTAGGCGGCTATGACTTTCTGAAGGATTTGACTCTGCTTGACCAGCTGGAGCTGTTTGTCGATGACAAGGCGTTCAGAAGCGAGTGGGCCGCAATCAAGTATGCCAACAAGGTCCGTCTCGCAAAACACATAAAGGACACGACTGGCTACATCGTTAACCCGAATGCACTGTTTGATGTCCAGGTGAAGCGCATCCATGAGTATAAGCGACAGCAGCTCAACATATTCGGGGTGATCCATCGGTATCTGACCATCAAAGCCATGTCTCCTGAAGAGCGAAAGAAGCTCGTTCCCCGTGTGTCAATCTTTGGCGGCAAAGCGGCGCCGGGCTACTGGATGGCCAAGACAATAATCCATCTCATCAACAGTGTCGGGTCAGTGGTTAATAATGACTCGGATGTCGGAGACCTGCTCAAGGTGATCTTTGTCGAGGACTACAACGTCAGCAAGGCAGAGATTATCTGCCCGGCTTCTGATATCAGTGAGCATATTTCGACAGCTGGGACGGAAGCCAGCGGTACCAGTAATATGAAGTTTGTTCTCAATGGAGGTCTGATCATCGGGACATGCGATGGGGCAAATGTAAGAATCTTCACATATATCTCAAGCACTCATTATTGATAGTTACTGTACAGATTGAAATCACCCGCGAGATCGGCGAGCAGAATATCTTTCTGTTCGGCAATCTGGCTGAGGACGTTGAAGACCTCCGTCATAGCCACTTCTACGGCGGCTTCAAGCTCGATGAGAGCCTTGCCAAGATCTTCGACGAGATCCGCCGCGGCACCTTTGGAGATCCCAGTGACTTCTCTGCTCTTATCTCCTCGATTGTCGACCACGGCGACTACTACCTCGTCTCGGATGACTTCAACTCCTACATCACAACCCAAGAAATGGTCGACGAGGCATTCAAAGACCAGGACGAGTGGATCATCAAGTCTATCACTAGCGTGGCACGGATGGGGTTCTTTTCTACAGACCGAGTCATCGCGGAGTACGCGGACAGTATCTGGAATATCGAACCGCTGGATGTTCGTGATTAGAGATGACTGAGGTTATAACGAGACGCTTATTCTCAGGGGCTCCTTGTTTAGCCTTCGTTTGGAAATACAGTGCCTTCCTTTTTCCCCTTGACCCATTATCAATACTACTGATCAATCAATATAGTGTGTCGCTCTGCCAATGAGCCTGCTGCCTACTAATTCCTGACTCCCATACTTCCAGCGGGTGTCAGGGACCCTTGATGTGAAGTTAAGCCACCCAGTAGAACATTATCCTTTTTTGTTCATATGTGAACATGCGGAGTGCCATATCTACTCATCCGAACGACTGTTCAACTCGATCCAAAATGGCCTTCACATCTGGCGTATATCGAACCTGACGGACTAACAATACAAACAGGAGAAACGGGAACAATCAGCAACATGTAGAATCCTCTTTCTGGAGTCCCTAGCGTAACATGCTGATTGCACTGGACTCAGTAGGGTTCCAACTCCTCAAGAGAACTGGCGATGCACTGTCCACAGTCTACTCCGTAGAAGGAATGCAAGTGGCCACTGCTAAGCTGCATCTTAGCGGTGGGGCGATCGGATCGGAGATCTGCGCACGGACCTGCCCAGTGGATGATGTCTTGCAGTAGCGGCTGAGCAGCCAGATCTGATCTGCGAGATGCTATCCACGCCTGGTAAACCTACTGAAAAATGAAGTATGCAGCAGAAGACAAAATCGCAAAAGCCGATTTGCAGGCAGGCGTGCATAGCGGCATAAACACAAAGACACATGGTCCAACAAGGCCATGGGTTTTTGAGACTCACCGCTTTCTTTCTTCATGTCAGAGAAAGATACCGCTCGACTACAACGAAAAGAGGCCATTACCACTCACTGATTGCAGTGGGATCTGGTATATTTGATATATTTCTTCTGCTCGAGACATCCTCACTCACCCAGCAGGGCTATTATTCTCAAGACAACCTCAAGGACGTCCGATCATCTTAATGAGACGGGACTTCCCAGCAGCCCCCCCCCCCCCCCCATAGATGGACGTGATGTTGGTTGCACACACAAAGACGGAGGAGCTGCGAGACAATACGAAAGTCCTCTTTCTTTCTTTATTATTGATTGCTGCTGACATGAGTCCTGTGGTCCTTACATCCATACATACTTTGCCTTGATTGCACAAAAAAGAGCAAATGGCAAGAATACCTTTCCTGTTTGATATTGTCCATGGATGAAAAGGATTGCCTCCATTACGGAATTGGAGGATTACCTGCACAAGTTCAAATATTCAATGGCGATTTAATAACAATTGAATTTACCCCGAGACTTGACCCAGAGGTAAGACTTGACGGTTTTAATAGGTAAAAAAGGACAAAAGAGTGTCATTTTTAACAGCAGCTTGGTTTATCCAATACGCCTTGAAAGGGGAAACTTGAAAGGCTTGTTGTCGTTTCACGATTCTTTGAAAATATTCATCTCTTCCGAATTTAAATCTGCGCAACAGCGCTAACCCTGTCTCCAGTTACTTGATCCGGAAGTCTGTATGATGAACGGAACTGACCTACGTACCACGTCCATATCGAGTGGTGAACTCCGCCCACTGGACAGAATGTCTGTGCTCTGATCTCATTATATTCACATTTAAGGGTGATTGCTCATCGCAACACGTATATTGTACTAACTATATGACCTCCCTCCGTCGTTTCTTGACAAAGCAGTTAGTCTAGCAGAGTCCGTTGCAGAACGAGAGCGATGAACGTATCGACACAAAGACGCAGGACTTCCAGCCGTCCCTCCGATGGAGGAAATCCACCATACTACGGCCCAAGCAGACCCGGGGAGCGCCGACGGTACGAACTCCTCCGGGTCGGCGACCGCCCGGAGCTGGGATTCCAGCCCAAGTGCACTTACATCACCTGGATCTCATGAGCAGCGGCGGCTGTACCACGCCCAGGTGCGGAAGGACGAGCTGTGCGCGCTGCTGTCCGGGTGGAACTGGCTCATGATGTCCGAGAGCATGTGGCAGATGGACCGGAGGGAGAGGCGCATCATGTACTGGCAGAACTACATCGACCGCCGGTGGTGGGAGAGGTTGTACTTCGAGGATCTCGTCCTCCCCGTCCCCTACCCCCGATTCCGCGGGGACCGCAGGGACGTCGTCATCAAGCGGTCGGAGCCCAGGGAGCTCCTGCGGCTGGAGCCCGGGCGCGACCTGGTCGAGTGGACCAACTCCCCGGAGAAGCCCAAGGAGAGGTTCGCCTTCAAGTACGGAGTCGCGCGGGAGACGTTCCAGCGGGTATGGAACGAGATGAACGTCCTCAAGCGGCTGCAGGAGGTGGGAGCCGGAACGTCGTCGGTGTCGTTTCCCACCGTCCACCGGATCGTGGTCGACGACTTCGACGGCAGCATCGTGGGATTCACCTCGCCCTGGGTGAAGAAGTGTCACATGTTCGCCCACCACAGGGGGAGTTCCCGTCGCGGTGGGTCGCAGATCTCATCAACGCCGTGGACGAGCTGCACTGGAGGTTCGGCATCTTCCACAACGACATCAACCCGACCACCATCTGGGTCGAAGAGGCGACGGGCAACCTGATCATTACGGGCTTCGGCCTGAGCCCGCCCTGCAACAGGAACTTCGCGAGGATGGACTACCGCCGGCACCTCAGCGACGTTGACGCGCTCTGCGTCACCGTCTACTACAAGAAGCTCTGCACGCCCGGGAAGTACACGCGGCGGGTGGAGATGCAGGGCGCCCAGATCGTCCGGGGTAAGATCTACAACACCCACGCGCTCCTGAGGGCCGAGTGGGCGATCAAGCCTCCGATCTCCGCCCGCCTCACGGACACGCATGCCATCCAGACGCAGCTGCGGGAGTGGAGAGACGGCCGCACCGGCGGTGACCCGAACATCACGCACTGGCGGCAGGCGATGGAGCCGCTGCACGGGGAGCCGAACGTGCCGTGGGAGAAGACGCTCCTCGCCGCAGACGGCTCGGGGAAGGAGATCCCCATCCCGTCCGACCCGATTGCGCTGGGCAGGCTGGTCCAACGGGGTTTCGTCTACCAGGCCAACTGGGCGCGGGCCTTGCCCGAGCCCGACGAGGAGGAGACGAGGCCCGTCTACTGGGAGAAGTGGGACGTTAAGGAAAACCCCCGCGGCGTTTACATCTCGTACTTTAATGAAACGAATTATGGTATCTATAGGGAAGATAAGGAAGCGGAGTTCTAACGCGCTTTTTTGGTATGTGTTGCTGTACAGTACATTTGGATATATATATATATATATATATCGGTTTGATATCCCTGATCATGCGAATCTTGTTTTCAGATTTGATACTAAATCATCATGAGCATATATGGTCCTGGATATTGAAGAAATCTAGCATCCAAAAACTCAAATTTGTTCAAATAAATATGTTAAAAGAGAATATAAGGAATGAAAACAAAAATAGCTCAAAAAAGACATGCTCTCTCTATGTTTTTCGATCCTCACTTACCGCCCACCTAATCCATATGAGGAAATATATCACAGCGTATAGACGGAGCTCATATCTTCCAATTCTGCATTCAAAATATCTTGAGACTCCTGAACTATGCCTTCTAAGCTTATCTGTCTGGATATCATTCATCCGGATACATGACCAGGCAATAACTCCTTCAACATCAGCTCACCGAAACGCCGCAACCGCCCCAATCAACGCCCCTACCAACGGGAAGACCCCCCTACCGATATTCAATCGCCCCCATCTCGCTATCAACTTGGGAACTTCCCTGTCCGTGTCGTGCTGCTCCCTCCTCGCTCCCTCCACCACGACCTCCTCTTCCCCCTGCTGCTGCTCGGCAGCACCACCACCATCGACTCCCATCCGCTTCGCTATCGCCATGAGCCGGTCAACCGTCCCCTCGATGAACGCCAACGAGTACAGGATCGCAGCGACCGTCACCACCCCAGCGGCGAGGTACATCCTCGCGAGTACGCGGTTGCGGTTGCGGTGGTGATGGCTGTTGTGCTTGCGCTCGTGAAGCACACACGCGAGGTACAGGTACGCGAGGGCAGAGCCGGCCACGAGCTTGGGGAAAGTGTTCGCGCCGGCGGTGTAGATGTAGAGCCATTGGTGCAGGAGGTGCGGAGTGGGTGTTGCTGGTCTGGGTATGTTGTTGCTGGTGATGGTGGGTTTGGGTCTAGGTTTGGGTGTGGATTTGCCGGCCGGGGGCGGAAGAAAAAGGGGTGGGATGGAGAAGAAGGAGATGGTGATGATGCCGCCTTTATTTTGTTTCCATTATTGATGAAAGTTGTCAGTTTTTTTTTTCTCGTTGTTCTGAGAGTGGAAGGAAGTTAATGACGAACCAGAGGCAGCGGCAGAGCCTATGATCCCGGCCACTTGGGCGATCCTGAAGCTGAGGGAGTTGGTGGAGTCTGGCATTTTGTATGCTGTATTGTATTATATGGATTGGATAGTATAGTGAGGTAAGTAAGTAGGTAGGTATATTGTATCTGGGACGTAGCAGCTAGAGCTGAATGCTATTTCTTTGATCAGGGTTGATTATAATATAATGTAACATAACCCCGACTCAGGTCTGCACATATCACTTAGATACGCTATTATAAGGTAAGAATAAGCCGTTGGAAATAGCAACATGACTTCAATGTCGGTAATTTGGGAGGGAGGGGCTTCGCGTCCATTGGCAATCTCCGCGTCATCCATTACATACATGAATAATTAACCAAATTGGCTAGCGAAGAGATGACGCACTTTGTTACACTGTTCTGTTCAAAGCTGACGCCTTGTGTGTGACATCTCCGTCTGTCTGTCTGTCTTCTCTTCATCCCAATCTTATTATTTATTATGCGAAAGCAGCTTCACTGGAAAGGGTTTTTGCTAAAGCCTCCATTGGATAGATGGCGCATGGCGCCTGAAACGATTCTTTTTCTTTCTTTTCGTTTTTCTGGTAAGTAGGGGAATGAATGGAAAGACAGATTCTGGTTGCAAGCAAGTAAGTAGTAGATATCCAAGAACTCAGACTTGAGCAAATCTGTTAAAAGTTAAAAGTACAGTGCACGTACGTGCAAACTCTGCGCAAGATGAGGAAGAGATGAAATGGTGTAAAAGAAAAGAAGCCTGCCGTTTATTTACTAGAGGTAGCTGTTTGCTAGCTGCTTTTCTTTTCTTGTCCTCCAAGTTCCCAAGAGTGGTTTCTTTATCAAATTCTCACCGTTTGATAATGTCTTTTTTAAGAAAAAAGAAGAGATAAAAAAGTCAAAAAGTGAAGTCCAGCTGCACAAACATACCCAACATACCCATTCACTGCCGAGGCAACCTTGCAGAAGTCAAAGAGATGCCATGGTATATCCTGAAACCTTGTTGGACTTAGATACTGACAAATCTCCAGGAAAACACGGCATTCAAATCCTTCATCGGACTGCTTGTGAGTTCTTCAAGTTGGATGGGAAAAAGAATGTACACCGGTATTTCATGCTTTGTGTGCTGTCCCAAGACAACACTTTGACAGACTTACTACTGGATACTCCGGTACCTACTGCTGGGTCTCGGAGCACTTTTGCGAACTATGCCCGCAACGTAGCACAAAAGGCCTTTTACAAACTGTCCCCTGCACCTTGGTAGATATCACATGAATTGCTGTCAGCAAGATTCGAATGTCTTAAATACTATTGCATCAGAGAACATTAATAAATTGGGCTAACAATACGGTCTTTCTACTTGCAGGGGAACCTGGGTTAGTGTAATTTATTGCTTCAAGAAAAGCTTTAATTCCTTTCATCCTCTTAGAATTACTGAACACTTTAATAAAACCGCTGATCCTTTTCCACGCCATACTCCAGCTAAAAGCGACAGGACGACATTACTACCGCAGAAACACCGGCACCAAGGGAGGACTGACTAGGAGTTTCACTCCCTAAGCACTCATGCAGTAGCATATTTCACTGGTTGGTTCTTGTTGTTTTGAAGAGCTACTTCGGGTCCACTCTCTCTATATATAGGAATTTTTGAGTCGTTTTGCAGCTCAAAGTATGAGTTTTTTCAAAGAAAGAGGGGGGCTTTAACAAAAAAAAAAGGAAAGTGCGAGCATTCAATCATAAAACCAGGAAAGAGCGATGTGACCTTTAATTAATTACTTGGCTACTGTTCAATCATGAATTATTTTCATGAGGCAAGGGAAATTCGATAAGGGAAGAGCAGAGATATGGTTCACACTTCATTCCTACACACCGCTGATTTAGGAACCAGCCGGCGTTGGTGGCCAAAGATCTGGAGCTGTCGGGTAAATAAAAGGAAACCCCTGCTGAGGTATATACCTTAAGGTTATCTGGGGACTGTATCTTGTGACTTATCCGCCTTTAGAGTGGAAGCTGGCCTCTGAGATTGAAGGAGTTATGTTACTAATTCCAATTTAACCAAGAAGAATAATTACCGTTTTGGAAATTAATGCTGACGGGGGTTTGTTGTAAGGGAGAAGGAAGGTGGGAAGGAGGAGGAGCTACTGATGGGAGGCCCATAGAGAAGCGTCACTTGACAATAAAACGCTGCGGTCTCTCCATCCGTGTTCAGTCACCCCCCCCCCCCCCCCCCCCCCAACCGCATCCATTAGTTTCTCCTGTCTATTCCTGCCAACTTACTAGGTAATCGAGCCTCAAGGGCATCTGCTCGCAGGCTTTCAGTTCTAAGATATTCATTCAAACACACAAGCTTATTCTTCTTCGCCCCCATTCATTGGTTGCAAATGTGATCCTGACAACGAGGTCTGAGGTCGTTCCATCTCTCAGTAGCCTCTGCTGCGTTGCTGTTGCTTTACTGGAAGAATAGCTATACCCATCATTTTTTTTTTCTGTCTGCAATGGCTCCTAAACGGAAATTGTCTGGAGCCGCCATAGCAGCAAGGGAGAGGAAGAAGAGACTGCAAGAGCTCGAGTCGACAGCAACGGGTCAACCCTCCTCTTCCAATGAGCCTGTTCGCTGGTGAACCTTCTTCTTCTTCTCCTAGCGGTACGCAGGATCAAGATCAAGACGACCCGATAACGTAACCCACAAGCGAGCCGCTCACCCGCCCACCCGCGCGAATACTATACAGAAATCGATCAAATTCAACGCGCCACCATGCCACCAAAAGCGCGTATAAATTCGAAAAATTCAGCACATCAGGAGGGGCGAATCCTATTGGCTATATCTGCCATAAAAAATCATGAGAATCCGCTGAGTATTCGCAAAGCAGCGCGTCTTTATGATGTTCCTTTCTCTACTCTAAAGGACCGACTCCACGGCA